>Ga0208544_10000638_pt1 | contig 26592 bp, 47 predicted proteins | sample DEB08_DNA_9_FD_184526 | JGI IMG/M metagenome (GOLD analysis project Ga0208544, IMG submission 184526) | Aqueous microbial communities from the Delaware River and Bay under freshwater to marine salinity gradient to study organic matter... | ecosystem: Environmental > Aquatic > Marine > Coastal ... | reverse complement strand
CAACCCTAAAGCTGTTGGGTAGTACGACATCGGCATAATCATGCTGGGGTTACCTCAATCGCCTCAATCGTTAAGCTAGAGATTGTGCCGACTTTTTTGACGTGGAAAAAGTATTTATTATCCTCGTCATCAGGGTCGTAAGAATCTCCATTAACGATTGTGAAACCTGTTACGGTCACAGTGCTCGCGCTTGCACCATGCGTGACATAAAGTAGTATCGTGCAATTTTCAGAAGTGCTGGGCGGATTCAGTATGAAGGCCCCGTTATTAGTCAGAGTCTTAAAGTTTTCCTTACCAACTCCGTCAACCTCAAGTGTGACCGTGCCTGTGGTAATTGTACCAAGGGCCTGCACATCACTGTCAAAGCCAGCCGTCAGAGTATCGTGCGTGTCAGCCTTGAGGATGTCGGCGTCAAACGCCTGCACATTGGTGCCGATTACAAGGCCTAAGTCGCCTCTAGTTTCAGCAGGGTTGCGTCCTTCAATGGTACTTGCGTCTGTGAACCTAGCAAAATCTGTAGCAACTGGAGTACCTGAGGTAGCTGTGCCTCCACCAGAGTCTGCGGCATCCCAGCGGCTATTACCATTGTCCCAAGATAGCACCTGACCATCAGTTGGGGTCATGGTATTTACGTCAGACAATGCTTCAATGGATTGACCTGTGATTGCGGTCAGATACCCAGAACTTGCATGATTACCCCAACCGTAGGCTGTGTCCCAGTTTGTTGAATTAAGAAAGCTGCCAAAGTTCGCCTCAGTCAATACGGTGTCAGTTGCGTTTAACTTCCATGTATAGTCGCTGGACGCGTTTCTGGTTACCTCGACAAAGTTGTCACCGGGGCCGTTTTCGCCGTGCCAATACTGTTTACCTGCATCGAACGCCTTAAACCAAAGACCACCTGAAAAGTTGTCAACGATCAATTTTCCTTGGAAGTAAATTTCTCCGGTAGATACATCATTTTCATCTGACCGAAGAAAAGACGTTCTGGCGATACCATCAAGTGCCAAACTATTTGCCACTGTTGCCTCCGCAAGACTTGATTCGAGACCGTCAAGCTTGGTTTTGTCACCATCAACAAAAGCACCCTCAGATGGAGCCTGTTGCAGATCATCGTATGCAGCCTTAGTAAGACCAATAAATACCAATGCCGTACCACTCAGGTTAAGCGCGGAGTCAGCATTGGAACTCTCCGTTACTGTTCGGGCAAGGGTAGTACCAGAGGCTGTATAGACCCCTGTACCAACTTCCCAGTCACTACCGTCCTCAATTACATAAGGAATAGTAGCTCCGTCTGTGACACCTGCAGCAGCAAACGTCTGGAAACCGTCTGAGGCCGAGCCAAGCGTAATCGTCCCTGTCCCCGTCGTCGCCGTTGTCATTTTTGCTCTGTTAAAGAGAAGTGCCATTAAACTATCCTAACCTACAAACAGTTTACCGGTTTTAAGCGGCGTGCTGAATAGAAGCCGAGTTCATCGTAACGTTCTGACCTGAGTTAATATCAGTGTTATCGATGATGATATCGGTGGCAGCTTCGCCAACCGTGAGGCCAGTGATGTGTGCCGTGCCTCCAGAGGTTTTGATAACGGCCTTGGCAGCTATACCAGTAGTCGTTGCTGCAACTACGCTTGCATCGAAAACAAGTGTCCAGGTGTCGGCAGCAATAGTTCCGCCAGCTGCGTCGAGGCCGTAAGTAACTAATACGACGTCACCAGAGTCTTGAATTTCCAGAGTGCCGTTAGCGAAATGATCGCGGGTAGCTGTGATGCGAGCGGTTTTTACCGCAGCGTTGTAAGTAAGAGCCATGGGGAATCCTTTTTCATATCTGTTGTGCTTTGGTCCGGTACGCTTTGGTGTGACCTATGGAGCCAAACTTACCACGAACACCTTCTATCGGGGAAGGAATAGATTTAGGGCCAATGAGAGTCGTCCGTTAAGTTGGCAACAGGTGGATCTGCTTCTTTTAAAACCCAAGAGGCGGCAAATACAGACTCCACCCAGTCTATTAGCAACTCCAACATCTCAAGAACTTGGTCTGAGGTTAAAGTGTGGTCGACGTTATCTTTGTCTTTGAACAATGTCGGCGTAGTATTTGCGTTATTTTTGCGGATAATCGCTCGCAAAGCCAGACCTTGAAGTGTGTCAATATCGAGATCAAGGCCGCGTACTTTTACGCTTGCATTCAGCCCGGTTAGGGAGATGGAAGTCCCATTAGCAATACGCCGTTTGCGCTCAATGTTGACATGGTCGCCGTATCCGATCGATGGCATCGTCGGCCAAACAATCGCATCAGGATCAGTAGTCTTTTCTGCTGTTTTTTGAAGCGCAACATTGTAAGCAATCAACTCCGCTTTCTTGGAGTCGCTGAACAACATGAGATCCGCAGGACTGAAGCTGCGCGAAAAACCTTCACGAAGGCTCACGTACTCCTTTTTCACGTCTTTCATCTTTTGGGCGACAAGCTGATCATCGATCTCCGTTGCGGTTTTATCCACAAGGACACCGGAAACAACTTTCTTGTTCACCAAGCCCTGATTGAGCATAATCTCAATATGTGGTTGATAAGGAGGGCGAGGGCCAACAATCTCTCCTGTAATATTACCGCTTTCGTCGTATAGCACGTAGCGTTTCATCGCGGGTCTCCTCTGATGATAAGCGAACCAGTAGCATCTGTAATACCGGTTCCGCTTACGGTTTCACCAACCCATTCGAGGACGAATTCCTCTTCGCGGCACAGTAACAACTTCGTTGTTTCAACGGTTGTCGGTTTGGAACTTGTAGCTCTAAAGATCTCTCCGCGTTTTGCTGTGTGAGCTCCATGAGAGGTCAACACCGTTGAGGCAAGGTCTTGGTCGATAACCTGATAGAATCTACCTTTGATGATTTCGTCCGCATCCCAAATTCTTATAACCTCGTTGTCGGTTTGATCACCTGCACTAAGCGTAGTGCCGTTGGCTGTAGCAGTAAATCGATGTCCTAATACTGTATCCTCAGCGATCACACCGACACCTGCGAGGTCTGCTATGTCAGATAGTTTGGAAATGATGTACTCTTTACCTGAAACAATAAAAGTAGCAGTAGAAGAGCTTCCCTCAACTGCTGCTGTGATGCTGAAGTTGATGATGTCTTGAGGTGTGCTGTGAAGTTTAGATTTATTTACCTGCAAATCCCCAACCGAGGAAATTGTAGCTTGAAACTCGACAGACCTGATTATGTCTGCCTTTACAGCGTCCGCACCCTCAGACGCAATTGTGATCAGGTAGGAAGCAAAACCGGCAGCATCTGGCTCTCGAAGAAGCAACTCGCGGTATATATCGTAAACAGCTTTCCCATTGGTGGTCAAAGAGGCATAATCGTAAACAATCTCCTTGGTGCCTGAAACGATCAACTCCGGGTCACCTGAAAAGGCATCGTTGGTACGCCTGACTCTCACTCCCCATTTGCCGTTGTCAAAAGTTTGGTCAATAGTAGCATTGATAGTTGTAGGTACACGATATCCTTGTAGGAAAGAAACGCCAGTAACCATTGGACGAAATCCTCTGATCGCCGTCCCAGTGCCGTTTCCCGTGTTTAGAGCCACAAATTCATCTCCTATAGCCACTGCTCCGCTTATCCCGCCAGCAGTGAGCCAGTTGGTAGTGCCTACTGTTAGAACCATGTAACGCTGCCCTGTCACCAGTGAGCCGTTCGTGTGTGAAGAAAAGGACTCTAGGCCAGCAAATCCGACATTAGACTTGGAGCCGCTTGCTGTGATGAACGAACCTGGTTGAAACGTCAGAGGATCGACACCGGAATCTTGTATACCCACTGCGCCACTGTTGTTACGAATTGTTATGTTATCGGTGAGAATGTAAGTGGCAAGCAACAGTCCAGCGCTGATCTTGTCAGCAGACAGGTTGTCGATATGTGCGTCCACAATAACAGCGTTACCAATCTGCGCCGTGCCTGTTATGATGGCCTCATCACTTTTCAACTTATTGCCCGTGATGGTCTCGGTAACGAGCAGGTTTCCGTCGATTACTTCGGTCTGCTGACTCCAGCTAGTACCTCTAAATATATAGACAACTTGGGTTACAGGAAGAGCTTCAGTGCCGGTGTAAAACCAAGCCTGATCGCCTTCAACTTGTGTCAAGCCGGGACCGTAAGTCACACTATCCCATGCAGCTTGAGCCGTTGCAGTATTGATGGGGAGAGTAGCTGAAAATATATTCCACCTGCCAGGGCTACGTGGAGGAGTTATACCGGATTTTTGTTTTCCTAGCGAAAACCGACGGACTAACGTAGCATAGCCAGCTCGGGTTGCTGTAATATCTACGTAACCGCTGTCATTTGACATGGCCGTAACTGTAACTGTGCCTCCTGCGAGTGTGGAGGTAATGCCTGCGCTGTCAACTCTAGTAATTGTCCAATTACTTGTATCATCTACGCCGCCTATCCTAACTTCTACCGTCGTTGATGCACCAGTGAGGTCGGGAGAACTACCGTCTGCATTAGCTGGTACGCCATGCGACTCGTTTGAGAGAAGGATAAACGGTATAGTAGATCCAGTATTGTATCCGTGAAGCGTGACGTAATCGACTGCCAAAACGTCCCCAACGTTCGCTCCTTCTCTAACAGAAACGCCAATTGTTTGGGGCATGTCTCCGCTATCTGCCGGAGGTGTATACGTAAACGTATTTGTCTGGTTGTTTTGCAAAGAGACGTTATCGATCGAAAAATCGTAATAAGCGTCAGAGAACCCTAGACCTGTAGCTGTAATTAATGTCGTAGCCGGTGACGGGTTTACACCAACTTCGTCGTACCCAAATAGTTGATTATCTGTATAAATATTAACAATATGGGACGGGTACGTACCCATGATAAAGGTAACGTCGTCGACAACACTATCTACGCCATTTTGGGCTGTTGTCACTTCTCCAGATAACGTCGGCAGTACAACGTTTAATAGGTCTGCAACGGCTATATCATACGAACTGGCAACAGACGTAATAATGGATCTAAGCGTTTCGATCTCTGAAATCGCTGTATTATTTTCGGCTATAAGATTAGGTAAAGCAGCATCAACTACAGTTTGCAGGTTGGTTTGTACGTTGCTTTGCCATATAGCGTTATTGGTATCAATTGTCAGTTGAAAATCGTCTCTGATAGCTTGAGCCGACGCATCTGCATAAGCTTTCAATGCCACTTCAAGAGCTACAAATTGGTTGAACGTGTTTGTAGATAAAGCACTAGCAATAGTTGCTAGTTGTTGCGCACCGGTTGTAGCAGCAACGTTGGCGGACAAAGCATCCGAAAGCTCTTGAGCCCGTGCGTTAATCTCGGACGTATTTCCAGAAATGTCAGACTCAATGGCCGGTATACGTACGTCTTCAAGGTCATCAGCCCACAGCTGGAGGTCAATTACCGGCATTAATAGAATCCACGATCAGCAAGTTTAGTTGTTACATTGGATCCAGAATCCTGAAGCAGATCCTCAGATGCAGCCATAATGCAAAGACGCTCATACTCTCTGAAATACAACGTACCACGAGTTAGATTATCTTCCCCTCCTATACCCACATACACCCGTCCTGCGATGTGCATTACTAGCGCTTCCTCAAGCATTGGGTACAAGGAAATCGGCGTGCTATCTGGTGCAGTCAGTTCAATAAACGCATGATTTTTCTGGTACTCGAGCGTCAATACGCGATCTAATTCTGGCTCTCTGAACCATAGCTTATCGTAGGACATCATGCGTACGTTGTCGTAACCTTCAGCCCTTTCATTCATCAGGAGATTTTCGTCACATAGAGGATCTTCTGAGCTGCGTTCCTTGATTGATAGGATACGTATCAGCCCACCGGTAAAAGGCTCATCTACAGTGTCTGTAATGTACCGTGTGCGCGTGTTGCCTGCCGTAGCGTCTGAGACAGCGTGCAGGGGATTGATCCAGTAACGCTGGATCGTATCATTCAAGGTGAGATCCAGAAAATCGATCTCATGCTTGAACCGGGTGTACAATCGAGTCAGCGCTTTGTTGGCATAATTTACCAGTCCCCGGCGCCTGTCAGGATCGATGTTGCCGTTATCTAAGACGATGCCCAGCGAGCGTAGCTCGCCATGGGCAAGAGTTGTCAGTAGGTCTCCGAGATTCATGGCTCAGCTCCGTTCAGACGATATAGGATGACATGGGGTTATCTGTGTCCGTGACGTCATCTTCATCCATGGCCCAATGTTCGTCATTGGTAGGGGCTTTGATTTCGTCGCTCGGTTTCCAGGCATTAAGATACTGCAACATAGAGATCGTATCAACGGCGTCGTCATGCCGTGATTTAAATCCGTCTTTTGTCGCCATTGTAATCTCTTGAACGAATTCACCCATGATTGCTGTTTTGCGCATCTCAGACGGGAAAAATACCTTACCTGCTTTGAACAGTGGAACCACGAGGTTGAACCGAGATAGTTTGTCTGTGTCAGGACGAATGCCCAAGCTATTCTTAGTCTTGGCTAGATTGAACCAAATGTTTCGAGTCATCATCTCTGAAGTGATCCAGTCAATGAAAGCTGTTTGCTGACCTGATACTTCGATCCCTGCAGACTGCGGCCGGTACTTCGATGCGAAACTAAACAGATCATCGATGTTCTTATCCATGGTCTGTTTTACGCATGTCCCATCTACCCAGAACCAATCTCCATTGCCTGAGTATGCCCAGACGGATATGACCGAGAAGTCTGCACTCTCTTTGGCTCGAGTGGCAAAGTCTGTGGTGATATAGAAATTGAACCGGCTAGTGTTTTTCAGAAGCTCTTTGCGATTGTACCAGCGGATCTCTTCATCCTGTACCAGCTTATCCTCAGCTGACGTAATACGTAGCATCAGTTCTTGCTGAAATGCGGAAATCTTACCAGTTGCTAACGCTGTCTCGTATTGATCCAGAACAAACTCATAAGTGAACCGGTCTTCCCAAGCACCACTGAATTCCTCTTTGGTACAAGGGAACTTTTCACATACAGGATACACGTTGACGTGCCATCCACCGGATTCAACGGCTTCGTAAAGAATATCGCCCTTATTAAAAGGTGTCCCGTTGAAAATGATCTTACGTCGTTGTGGATCCAAAGCATAATCTACGCCTTTGTAGACTGTGTCTTTGATGGCTTCCATTGAGACTTTGGATTTGGCGTCATCGTCGGATACCAGATCATCGAGCACAGCAATCACCGGACGCCTACCAAAAATCTTAGTACCGCGGAGACCTGTTTTAGCGCCGAACATTTTTACACCAACTCTATGTCCAGAGTTGTTTTCAAATTCCAAATAATTGTCTGTGAACTTCGCTTTAGGAACCCAGGTCTGCATGAAGTCTGAGTTGTAGTACCGGAACTCGATGTTCTTACGAGCAGACTTCACACCGTTGTCCATGGAGTCTGAGACGTAGATCATGCCGGTAATATCACCGAATCCTTCAATCTCTCCGAACACTGCAACGTAGAGAACCAGATATTCAAACATCAGTGTCGTCTTGGCCAATCCCCGTGCACATAGGTTAGCAATGCGTTTATTCTTACCTGCAATCTCGTCGAGCATCTTCAGATGAACCACGGGAGTTAAATTTTGCTCTCCTTCGACACCGTTCACCAGTTTGATAAAGTTCATAAACTTCAGAGCGAAAGCTGAAGGTACGTAGTGACCGGAGTTCAGCGAAGAGTAATTAACGTCATCCAGCCACTCATCTACTGTCTGCCGGGTAAGTCCCTTAGACTCGAGAAGCTTATTTAGCTCTTCTAGTTCGCTATCGATGTCTTCAAGCTCTTCAAGAATGTTTTGGCTCACAAAGGATCTCCTAAAGATCTACGGAAATTCTCTAAAGCTTCGTCAAAGCCAACAAATTCAATCTTCATACAGAACACAGTGAATTTGGAACCACGGACAATCTGTTTGCCTATGTACTGTTCCAAATATTCTTTGCGCTTTTCGCATAGCTCCAAGCTCTTAACTTCTCTTGGCCCATATCCGTAAGCTTCGCCTGTGTGTGGAATCACGTTGTCAGGTGTCGAAAACAGTAGAACCAAGAGAACGATACCTTTCATCGCTTCATTCCTTTTGGATCGTTCATCTCAGCAAATTGTTTTTCCATTCTGATCATGGCATCTCTTGCCAGTTCTCGATCTTCAATCGCAGTGCCTCGAGCTTCACTGGCAATCAACATGGCAAGGCACGTAGCCATATGCCACGTGTGAGGTAATCCACTTTCTTTATCGACGTTTTCGCCAACCATGTACGACATTACATGTCGCATCATGGCTGCCATGATACGCCCTTTTTCTAGACCTTTAGCCCAGTTCCAAGCTGCGTATTTTCTTTCCCCGTAAGTCAAAACTGCTGCGGTTGCGAAAATGAATTCCGAGGGAACCAGATCAACCCGGACTTTACTTGCGTCGAACTTAGCAGCTCCTTCAGACACCTTCTGATTTCTCTCAGAAGGGCGATCAATTACGCGACGGTAACTAGACGCATCTTCGACAGATGAGCCCAAAGGATTTCCTGTTTTAGTAGGGTAAGGGTCATGGGACATTTTTAGTTCCTCGCTACGGTATGCTTTGCTTTGGTGTGAGCCAGAATTAAGAGTCTACTTCGGTAGGGGTGATGTCTATCGTCTTACCTAGCTTCTGATGGGCAATCTCTTTTGTCGTCATCCCATCACCAATCATGTCCCGTTGCTGTGCTGCTAGTAATGCCAACGTATCCTTTAGCTCGGTCATACCGTTACTCTCCTGTACAGCGATATTCAGTTCAACCTGCTGAGTCTCAGGACGTTTAAGATGTGTCAGCAAGCTATCAGCAGCCTCAGAGCGTACTCTCGCAGAGTTTTCTAGATCTGCCATGATACCGGCCTGAGTATTAATAGCCTTCTGATACAAATCCTGATTCAGAACCCACGTAGGAATCAACGTCTGTTCGAGAATAGCATTCACCAATTTACCGCGGTTATATGCAGCAACATACGAAGAGATCTCTCTCTCAGTAGCTCCTCGAGCCACTAAAGAATTATACCTCTGAGGAAACGCTAAACGGTATGACTCCTGATTGCTATTATCCATCAGTTTGAACGAGACATAAGCCACAGCATTCAAGTAATCTTCCGGCCGGTATCGAGCATCTTTTAGAACACCGGTGTAAGAGATAAAGTTGTTACGGATTTGCTCAGCAGCCTGCGGATCTTGAACCATGTTGTTGATCATATCAACGTAGTCTTGCCGAGCAGCAAACCTCATATGCGTAGGCAGTGCCCGATTCAGATCCTCAACAGTCAGGTCATCCTCGTACGCACCTCGAAGAGAATTGGCAGTCAATCCAGTCGTCAGCTTACTCATCTGAAGGTCTCCATAATCCAATAAGATAAACAGCTACCCTACAGGGTAACCATAGGTCTACCCTACGATTGGAAAATAGAACAAAGGTGGAGAATGCCTATAGTATCCCTTTAGTATCCAACTACGCGAAGCGTGCTAGGCTGGGGCTCCGCCCCGCCGTACGCCGCTTCGCTATTAGTACATTAGAGTATATTTAAGTATACTTAAGAGATACTTAGTACATACTTAATACATACTAAGTACATACTAAAAGATACTTAAATAAGGGGATTATACTGCTCTACATTTGGTTCGCCCTTAAGGCAACCCTTAAATATTATATAGAAGAAACTGAATATGTAACTGGTTCAATCTGTCGGATATACCCCCCCAGTCTTTTCATAGGGGTGATTATATTTTCAAATTTTTATAGTCAGAATTTTGATGCAGGTGTCTGATTGCACCCCTTACACTACGGGGTACTTACACTAAGAGAATATACCCCCCCGGTAAACTCCATATCAGTTAGGCCTTCGGCCCCATGGCAATCATGCCACCACATCCCTGATCAGGAGTATCACTATGTCTATCTGGAATACCACATCCGTAGCTGTCACAGCATCCCTCAACGTAGTCACCACCACTGCAACCACGGTCGACCGTACCGTAGCAGCAGCTGACCACGCATCACGCTATCTCGAGGCACGCTCACGCCTATGGGCTGACGCTGGTATCGCTGAATGCACAGCAGCTCACCAAGACGCAATTGATGCACGCAGACTATCACGCATCGAGCGTAACGTAGACGAGCAGGCACGCTTGGCTAAGCGGCTCACCAACCCTGAGTTCAAAGCACTATGGGAAGCAGAGGCTAACCGCTTGAAATCACTACCTGCATAACCCCTCACCTCCTCACCTTAACAGGTGGGGAGCTCTCTCTTTCCCCTTTACACTCCCTTAACGATAGAGCACACCTCTCTCCCTCTATCCTCACACTCTCTCACAGCTACTCCCAGTACCCTCTCCACCCCACAGGGTATGACCACGTATGAATCCCTCTAATGGCTCTGTATGGCCCTTATATCGCCTCTGTGCCTAAGTATGGCCTTCGGCCTCGGGGATACATTTAACCCTAGGGAGTCATACTCATGTCCATCAATTACCTTCACCACGAAATCGAACGTATTCGTGCAGAACGTACTCGCATCATGAAGCGTCTTGAAGTCATGCCTGAATCCGCACCGATCTGTAACTTGCTCAACGAGCGTTACTTTGATCTCACAACCCAACAGAACTGGCTTCACAAACTCGAAGTCCAGAACTCACTCTCCTGAAAGGAGTTCCAACATGCCCGTATTCACATTCAATAGTGCGTCACTCGAAAACGAAGTTGTCGAAAACGAGCAAGTATGCCGTGCAGTAGCTTCTGTTGAATCAGCCGGTTACTGCGTTGATCCAGTGACTATGGACGAAGTCCTAACTCGTCTGGACGGTTTGCAGTTCAGCAATCCAATGATGGAGGAACTGACCCAGATTGAAGTAGACAATGTTGTATGGGCTTACGCTTATAAGCCAGCACTGATCGGTCCTCTTCAGCAGGACGTACGTTCAATCTTTGAAGGTGATGAGATCCCATTCTAGGGGTCTCTCCACTTCCGTAATTCATCTCTTGAAAGGAGATCCATCATGTCTAACGCTACATACACCCTTGAAGGTACTCACCGCCATAACGGTAAACGTGAGGTACTTCACACATTCGCATCCAAAGAGGATGCAATGTTGTGGGACAATGACCCTATTCTCAATAAAGCCGATGTCTATATCGTTGGTTTTTACTGGAAGGATGTGACGCTTAAGTGTCACGTTCCTAAGTCCAGTGATGAGTTTGATCTCATCGAGGCTTGGTAAACACGGGGAGCCTTCATTGGCTCTCCATTCAATTTTTAATCGAAAGAGGTAACTCTCATGGCATTTAAGCTCTCAACACCACGTCAACCAAACATGGATCCTAAAACGGATAAAGACAAATTTGACAACCTGTTTCTGTTCCAAGAACAGATGATCCGTGAAGGGATAGATCGTGGTAATGACCTCTGCGAAATCATCTATTCTCTGATGTATAACAACGGGCCATCAAAACTCAATGAGGCACAAAAACAACGTGTTGCACTCATTAAGAAAAACATCGAACACAAGGATAAACACCATGACTAACCAAGTGAAGACTCTCACCTACTCCATAGTTCAGCCCAAGCTGGCTTGGTATCCTCATGATGATCATGAGATTGGCTGGCAAAGCGAGGACGGTAAATACGAGATCTTACAGGATCCAGTTTACGGATACTTTACGTTGCGCCTGTCTGAAGACCCAACTGAATCTATAAGCGAACATCGTTCAGAACTGCAGCTCATGCTGTACGTCGATGCTCTGCTTCAACTCTTTAATGTAAAGAGGTTAATCTAATGCCTGAACTCTTCACAATCATCTTCATGTTGGTCGCTCCTACAGCGTCTGACATCGACGTTGAGAACCATTCATATCCAATCAGTCTGTACGCATCTATGGATGAATGTACTCAAGCATTGGGTTGGATTAACGAGCACCGTGATGACTTAGATCGTCATATCTGGTGTTCCAAGTAATCTCTCAAAGGAGAACCAAAATGAGCAAGAAACAACTGAAAGTAATGGTAAAAGCCCTTATCGCACTCAATGAAGACTTGAGTAACCGCTTAGGTGAACACAGAAGAGTCAATGTTCATAATCAGCAAATCATCGCAAACCGGGACGAGCATATTGATGACCTTCACGCCCAACTTGCGAATGCTCCCAAGGGTGTTTCGTTAGAAGATATCGCGTGTCTTTTACATCCTGACGTTAGAGGTATCGAAAAGGTAAAGATCCTGCGTGCTGCTACCGGATGCTATCTGAAAGAGGGTAAAGAGTGTTACGATAAGTATTTCGCAAACTTGTGATTGATCACACCAAACCAAACCAAATCTAGGAGGTTATATGACCGATTTCATCTCGTTCCTTCAGTATCACCAACTAGGCATACTCTTCTGTGTCATCGTTGGGGCAGGGACTGCTTGGATCTATGGAGATCGAAGCTGACACCCTGTCATGGGGTCCAAGAGAATTAGATCAAGTATTGTATGCAAACGTACTTAAATACAATCTCAGGTTAATCTCCGACTCTTTTGGTGGGTGATTAACGATTGAGCCAAATCTGGAGTCAGCTCCCAGCCATAAACTCAAAGAAAGAAGCCCCTTCGGGGCCATGGAGTGTTGCAAGACGTAGCACTTCAATTTTTACAATGGAAAGGACCATCCCATGTCATTTACGAAGCAAGAAGACAACGTTCAGACGCCACGTACAAACCGTGATGAGCGCAAAGAAGCCGAAGGCTATGGCAATCCGGGTCTGACGTTGATCAACCCAGTGAGCGGCGAAAAGCAGTTCATCTCGTTGCCATACGGTGTTCCTATCGACACCCAGACGTTCGTTATCCGCAAGTCCAAAGATCCTGCATACAACGCACTGCAGGCAGCCAAGAAGCGTCTGCTCGATGGCCTGCAAGCCAAGCTCGACTCTATGGAGCCAGGTGAATCCTGCGTGGTTCCTCTTGAAATGGAGTTGCGTAAGCGTGCACGCCCTGTTGAACAGGAAGTTGAAGCTGGCGAAGCCGGTTCACAGATCGAGGACTTCCTCGCATTGATCAACGGCACCGGCGAAGACCTCGTCGAAGAAGAAGTAGACGTCTTCCAGTTCTAAGCAAACGTACCTACTCGGATCACTCCGAGTAGGTACTCGTTTTTCACTCTTCGAAAGTCTCACCCTACAGGGTGGTTATTGGTTAATTTATTCACCGATAGTCTGCATTTTACCCTACTTTTAGTGTCCCCCTTCGGGGGCGGGGGAATTCACTCCGAGTACCAAAACCTGTAACCCCAACCCCCCTAAATACACCCAAAAATGTTGTAACCACCCTAAACCACCAAGGAGACGTAAAATGTCAGATATGAATCATCAATTCGAACCAGATGAACCAGATGCCAATGGTGTCATCATCATGGAAAAGATCTTCAAAGAGATCCTCTCAAGAGCCTCTGGACCTATCATTGATGCAGGCACAACTCAGGCCGAATTAGAGATCCTGTACTCCAAACATCAAAGCCTACGGCTGATCAAACAAGAAGCGATCGAAGCAGGTATCCCGGCTATGCTCAAAGAGAAAGGAATCGATATAGATTTCGGTCTCGAAGCCATGGCTCAAATACAGCTGCACAAGCAAGCCGATGTAGCCACCTTTGGGGGTATACTGCTCAAGCACTTCGATAACATGGAAGACCCTGCTCAGGCCTGCTCCAAAGCTTTGTTTGATCTAGTGCAGTACGACTTCATCAACTTCAACACAGACACTCGTAAGTTCATTCTCAGATACGCTGTGAGTGATGACGTTATAGACCGGATAGAGATGTTCCAATATCCATTACCTATGATCGATCCACCGCGGGAAGTGACCTCTAATCGTCAGACCGGTTACGAGACAATCCGCGGATCACTGGTTCTACGTAACAACCACACCGACGATGACATCTGCTTGGATCACATCAACAAAGCAAACGCTGTACCGCTACGGATCAACAACGATACAGTCTCATTTGTACAAAACAAATGGGCTGGCTTGGACAAGCAGAAATCTGATGAATCACGTGAAGATTTTCTCAAACGCAGGACAGCCTTCAAGACATACGATCATGTCTCTCGAGATGTCATCAACGTCATGAATATTCATGGACGCTTCTGGCTCACACACAAGTACGACAAACGTGGCCGGACATATGCCCAAGGGTATCATGTCAACTATCAAGGCAATGACTGGAACAAAGCCGTTGTAGAATTCGCAGACGGCGAACCACTTAACAAGGAATAACTCATGTCTTTAGAAAACTTTCGTAATGGAACTAATCAACTTAAAATGTTTGACTCGTTTAGAGATTACGATTTCATTGAAAAACTACCTAAATTTACTTTTCCCCCAAATATGGAAATCAGGTTAATTCCTCCATTCGGTGGTATCTTGTTTAGGTTTATAGCTTACCAAAACAACAACCAAGTCTCAGTTTATTTTGACGCTTCCAGTGCGCTAGGTAGCGTGTCTGTACCATATTGGGAAATATACCCTACAAAAGAAGGAGATACAGCCCGTTTCCTAGCAAACGATACAGACGAAATGTTTGAAGCAATTCAAAACTCGCTCACATATACTCAATCCTAAATTCAAACCAAGGAATAAACACAATGGAAATCTTCTTTATCTTAGCAATCGTATTAATGATCAACGCAACGGTTGGTCTGTGTGCAAACAGGTGGAATCGCTCATTCTGGGGATTCTTTCTCCTCGGTCTTGTCGTCAGTCCAATCCTCTCAGCTGCCATCCTATTGATTATGGGCAAGCAAAAGGAAATCTAAATGGAAAACATAAATAACAGAACACAAGAACAATGGCATAAACTCGTTGAGCGGATGACAGATTATCACATCGAACACGTGAAAGAATTAATTCAAGGACGGAAAGAAGCAGACGCATCAGCCGGTACCGCATGGCGGTACCTTCGACGTTATAAATACCGTGTACGTCATCTACTCGCTGATGTTCAAAAAGCCGTGGATGTAATGAACCAGTCGCACTACGGAAGCAATGATACCGAGCTTGATAACTACTACGATGCCAAATACATTTTAGAAAAGATCATAGAGAACAAAAGGTGAACCAATGAGCATTACCAAAATGGGCTACTTTGTATCTTACTGGGCTGCCGGTAAACCAGTCCAGTACTGGAACAGGGATCTAAAACTCTGGGTCTATACCAAAAACAAATACTGCCTTTACACAACCAAACACGGTGCAGCTGTAGCAGCTGGCCATGTAAGGCAACGATACTCGGACAGTGAATTCCAACGTCACATCGTTTCAGAACATCTTTCATATAAGGAGTGATCCAATCCCATATCCTAAATTTATGGCAGTCAGTAAAATGACTCGTACATTGCACGATCATCTTCTCAAACCAGAGTACAAAAAGAAGAAAACGTATCACGTTATAATTCAATTTGATCCTTCATGCTCTGGCTTTGTATCCAATCACACTTACAAAAACCTTTCTGCAGCTGCTCAAGCAGCGAAACGTAGACAACAAAAATACGTATCTAAAGATCTGTATAAAGTGTCGATTTCAAAATCTGGACCCAAAATGTAATAGGAGAAACGATAGATGCCTACATTTAATCACGCGTTTACGCTTGCTTTTGAAGTCTCAGGATCAACTGACCCAGAAGGTAATGACATCACTTCGGGAGAGTTTCGTGCTGCTATTACCAAACGCATGAACGAATTAGATTCGGCTGGGCAACTAGAATGGGAAGAAGATATCGGCTCCCCTTTTGACACATACAAGGAATGACCAATGCCTACATTCAAAGACGAAGAGGACGAACGCGAATTCAACGAAATGCTGAAGATCGACGCAGCCCATGATGATCCTGAGCCAATAGAAGAACATCCCTGCGCTTGGTGCAATGACGAGCCCGAGGAAGAGCCTTGCTGCTTCTGTGGCAAATAACCCCCGAAAGGAACAACCAAATGCTAATATTCGCACTGATCGTTTACGCCCTCATTGGCTATGGCACGGCTGCCGGATTTGTCGAAGAATGTCACTTAAATACAGGCATAGACACTTCGGGCAAAGTATGGCCAGAGAAAACCCCGATGTGGTTTGTAATGGTAGTGGTTTTCTTGATTTGGCCATCAGTCATGGCCTTTGCGTTTACGGATAAAATCTTATGACAATCAAACCAAACCAAATCACAGCAGAGCAATTCGAAGAAGCTGTAGGACGTCCACCAGAGAACGATGACCTCGAGCGGTGTAACTGCGTAAGGGCAGGGGCTTTAGGACACATGCAGTGCGGCTGGGATAAGATATCTAATCTACCTTGGTTCATGGCTCCAGCAATTCGCATGACTGACGAACGTAGGGACTACCTACGCGAACAGGGAAAGAGCATCTAATGAACAACCGCATATCCGGTGTGTATCACAACCGAGCAATACCCCAACCCAAGTCTACAAAACCACCATGTAAAGTAGGCGACCGTATCCGTCTGATCCAGATGGGTGATGATCCTGATCCCATTCCGCCAGGAACAACCGGTACAGTACTCTCATGTAGTAAAGCGTGGCATCTGGATGGACAAAGACAGATTGACGTAAAGTGGGACATTCCCCGATCACTTAAATTGGTTTGGCCTACAGATCAAATCGAAGTCATTAAATAAGTACCCTAGAAAGGTCACACAATGCAGACATTTACGCCCTTGCACGAATGCAGACATTCATACATGATTCCGTAAACTAACACGGAGAAACATGATGAAACCTCTTGATCTTGCTGGCAAAGTATTCGGCCAACTTACCGTGCTTGATACATACTCTGTCCGACGATGGGGTAGGTCCATACGTTACGCTGTTGCACGGTGTAGCTGCGGGGAAGAAACCCACGTGCTAGTACAAGTTTTGCGAAAGGGTGCAACCACTTCCTGTGGCTGTATACGCGCCCAAGTTTGTGGGGATAGGGTCAGAACTCACGGCATGAGTAAGACACGTCTCTTCGCTACTTGGACGAACATGCGCCAACGGTGCAATAACCCGAACTTACCCGCGTACGCTTACTACGGGGGACGCGGCATTAGCGTCTGTCCTGAGTGGGACCAATTCGAGACGTTTTCTGAATGGGCTACTAATAACGGATACGCCGATGAGCTGACCATAGAGCGCATCGATAACAACGGAAACTATCATCCACAAAACTGCCGTTGGGCTGATCGTAAAGAACAAGCAAACAACCGAAGACCTAGGAGTTATTAAATGAAACTGTTCACACCTTTAGAATATCTCAAAATTGACGTGGCCTCTAACTATGGCCTCGACAAGCAAACATGGGATACCCGCATCCAATGGGTAGACGACAACGAGCACTTGTTCGATGCAGTCATAGCCAAAGCAGAAGACAAGCTCTACAGCGTACATCCCTTGGTGAAACAGGCTGATTCACCGGCACTCTTTTACGCAGGTATCAAGGCCTATATGGCTGCCAAAGAAGGCAAGATCGTTCATCACCCTATCAGCCTAGATGCGACAGCATCTGGCGCTCAGATTCTCTCTATCTTGAGTAACTGTGAAAAGAGCGCCAAGCTTTGTAACGTCATCGACACTGGTGACCGCGAAGATCTCTATACCAACATCTACGCCAGCATGTGTAAGCGTACAGGAACCAGCGCAAACATCGAGCAGCCCGACGTTAAACAGGCCATAATGACTTGGCTCTATGGTTCTACGGCCGAGCCTAAGAAAGCCTTTGGAGAAGGTGCTCTACTGGATTGCTTCTATGAAACCATGTTCGAAGACGCAGCTGGCATTGCTCAATTGAACATGGACATCTTGTCCTTGTGGGATCCTAACGCTTACAGCAACGATTGGGTACTTCCAGACAACTTCCACGTCCATGTACCGGTTATTGGAGATGAAGTATTGATGTGTGACTTCCTCAATGAGCCACACATCATCATGCGCAAAGTCAATACGCCTCAAGACAAAGGCCTGTCTATCGGTGCCAACTTGGTTCACTCCATTGACGGTATGATTGTACGTGAAATGGTACGTCGGTGTAGCTTTGATATGGATCATTACGTTGAGCTTGCAGAGATGATCATGCACAGCTCCTACGCCCGTGGATCCAACGTACGTACAGACCGCCCCAATGACATGCTAGTTCAAACACTTTGGAACCATTATGAGAAATCAGGATTCCTCTCAGCTCGAATTCTGAATTCATTGGATCACTTCAACATTGGTTTGGTAGATTATTCTGTCATTCTGAAATTGTTGAAGTCTATGCCAGAGAAACCATTCCACGTAATCTCTGTACATGATTGCTTTCGCGTACACCCAAACTACGGCAATGATCTACGTCGTCAATACAATCAAATCCTGCATGAGATTGCCGGTAGCACTATGCTGCAAGCACTCGTAGATCAAATCTCCAGTACGCCTATCGATGTCACACTCGAGGGATCTATTGCAGCTGACGTGTTGAACGCCAACTACGCATTAAGTTAAGGAACAACGTTATGAAATGGGGACCGTGGATACTACACACTGGAGGAATTCAACCAATACCCAACAATACTCCTGTGTGCGTTTTAATGTTAGATGAGGATGTAGACGATGAAGAATTGTCTCACAATTGGTGTTGGCCTTGGATTGGAGGATGGGATGGCGACATAACCATGTACCGATTACTTGTAACGAATACCGTTTAAACACGTAAAGATACGTACGCACTTTCTTAAACTAATTCACAACCTGCACCAACTTAGGCTCCCAGAGAAATCTGGGAGTCTTTTTTTGGGCTGTACAGTCCCATTATAATATTAACAGAAAGTCTCATCTCATGGCACGCAAACCTTTTAATATTCCTATTCTAGAAGAAGTAGCCCAATGGCTTGAATCTATTGAGCTGGGATACGATTATGGCTAATCCTCTCAGAAAACCCGAACCAGAATTCGTACTTGATTTAGATGATCGTGAAATACTTGAGCTAGAAGATTACTTCGCTCTAATCGCTGATCGTCAAGACGATTACGATCTCCCTTATTACCCTTCCGAAAGATATGACCCATATGTCCATGTTTGAAATTACTCTCGCAGAAGCCAAAGTCCGTGCTATCCGTGCAATGGAAGTAGGATTGGTTCCTCTGTTCAAAAGCGCACCCGGTCTTGGCAAATCCTCTATGGCTAAAGAGATTGCACAGGAGTTCGGTCTAAAATTAATCGACCTACGTTTGAGCCAAATGCAAGATGTAGATTTTATGGGCATTCCTTTCCGTGACGGAGACACTGCAAAATTTTTGCATTTTAACGAGTTGTTTCCGATTGTAGGAACACCTATTCCCGAAGGCTATAACGGCTGGCTCATTCTACTCGACGAAATCACGTCTATGACTCGATCTGTTGAGGCGGCTTGTTACAAGCTGATCCTTGATCGCATGGTGGGAAGTATGCACTTGCACGAGTCTGTGTATATGATGGCAGCCGGTAACCGTGAATCAGATAAAGCTGTTGCACGTAAACTAGGAACTGCTTTGCAGTCACGTGTGATTCATTACACTATTCGTGCAGATAACAAGCTATGGCTTGATCACGCAATCAAAAGCAACTTTGATTATCGTGTCACAGGCTTCCTGAGTTACCTCGAGGATATGCTTCATAAGTTTGATCCAGATCACACCGATGATACGTTTCCTTGTCCTCGTACTTGGGAATTTGTCAGTATGTTGATCGACGGTGTTGATACACCCAATCTGTCTCTTCCAGAGCTTGCTGGTACAGTAGGCGCCGGAGCTGCAGTCCAATTTAATGAGTATATTCAAGTTTACGCTGACCTGCCCAAGTTTTCCGAGATCTGTGCGTACCCTACCAAAACAATCGTCCCTACAGATCAAGCTACACGACACGCTGTCATCAGTATGATGATCGCCAAAATGACCACTAAAAACTTTAATGACGTCGTACCTTACGTGGACCGGTTGTCAGCTGAATTCCAGGTGGTTTTCTATCGTTCACTCGGAACCAAATTCCCCGAGCTGAAAGAGACAAAAGACTTCATCAAAGCAACACGCCAACTGACGGAGTTCCTCTATGTCCCATCCACAGCACAAGCAGCCTGATTACCAAAAACAACTCAACGAGTATTGGTCGACACTCTACAACGTGCCCAAACTGCCTGACCGAGATACATTAGATCTTTGGCTATCCAAGACCAAAGGTCAGCTACTCATGTTCAAAAAACGAACCGGTTTCCTTGGTTCTCTATTGTGCAGTCATAATTTTGTTTGGGATGAGACATGCGATACAGCTTGGTGCAACGGACAAACAATCGGATGGAACCCTTGGTTCTTTACCGGCTGTACGACCGAAGGACGCATGTTCGTTGTAGGCCATGAGCTTTGGCACACTGGTTATGACCATATGGGGCGCCTTGGTAATCGAGATCCAGGACTGTTTAACATTGCCGCGGATCACGTCATCAACCTTGGTGCCAAAGACGACGGTTTTAAGTTTACTCCTGAGCATCTCGCAGGCATTGAAGTTTATGCAGATCCTCGTTTTGTGGGTATGTCCACAGAGCAGATTTACGATATTCTGCAAGATGAACAACCTCCAGCAGATTCAGGTAAGAACTCGTTTAGCACAGGCGACAACGATCCCCGTAGCGTTAAGCAAATGGCAGGTGACCTACGTGATCCCGTCAAAACAGAGTACGAGCGTGTAGCAACGGTTGTACGCGCTGCTCAGGCTGAATCACAACAACCCAATCCGGGCAAAGTACCTGGGGAAATCACAAACCTGATCGACAAGTTTTTGAATCCTATCTTACCTTGGTCGACTATCCTACGGAACCAACTGACTGAATTGAGCAGGGACGACACTTCATGGCGTACGCCCTCAAGACGGAACCAAGACTTCTATCTGCCTTCTAAGCTGGGCGAAAATGGATTGGAACACGGCCTGTTTTGTACGGACGTATCTGGCTCCATCAGCGATCCTGACATGCTACGTTCAAATTCAGAAGCTAAAGGAATCTATGACGAATTTAGCCCTGAACGTTTGACGTTAATCACGTTTGATACTCAAATCCAAAACGTCGTAGATCTCTACAAAGATGACCCTTTTGATAGTCTGGAAATTACCGGCCGAGGTGGGACAGATCTTTACCTCGTCTACGAATACGCCATAAATCTGAATCCCTCAGTAATGGTCATCTTCACTGACCTATGGGTAGACGTTCCCCCCAATCCCGGCATTCCAGTCATCTGGATCGTCATTGGTCGTGGAGATAGTCTCTCAGACGACGAGAAACCGTCTTACGGCAAAATCATCATGATGCCTCCTGAACCAACATAAAATATCAGATCACGCCTTTTCCGATGGGGATTGGCGTGGTTATTCTCAAACCAAAGCAAAGCAAATCTTGGAGATCTAGATGATTATCAACGGGGCAAGGCTGTTAAAAGCCGCACCGATCAAGGACATGCTGACAGAGAAACGTCGTCAACACGGCGTCAGTCACGGCCTAGCTGAAGCAGGATACGACATCCGCTTGAAGCAATCTATTAACTTCTTTTTCAATTACCAGATAGGCAAATGGCAAATTTCCGTTCGAGACGGAGATGTACCTGAAAAAATTACAAATGGACGCTTCACTCTAGCTTCAGCCATTGAAGAATTTCAGATGCCTGCAAATCTTATGGGCCTCGTCAAAGACAAGTCTACATGGGCTCGTCAAGGACTCTCAGTTTTTAACACAGTAATAGAACCTGGATGGGACGGCTTTCTTACTCTTGAGCTGGTTCATAACGGATCCGAAAATCTGACAATTCCAGCAGGCGCAGGCATTGCTCAAGTCATTTTTCATCCAACATCTGCTGAAGCTAACTACTCCGGCAAGTATCAAAACCAAGAGGATAAGCCCATTGACTCCCGTTTTGTATGATCTCACTAACGTTATCTTTTTCCCTGAACCAACAGTGGAAGAGATTGCCGAGCAAGTTGTTAAAGTAGAAGAACTGCTCGAAGAAACCCAAATCGATTATCGGCTTAACGATACCGCAGACTCACATGTCCGCGTTATGGTGCTGACTGATCGAATAAATGCTCTCTACGCACAGATGGTATTGATAACTTCCGCCAAACTTAAGGACGATATCATCAATACGTGTTGAATCACTTGAGAGCTCTCCGAAAGGATCTCTCTTATGACCAACTTACATCTTATCCAAGAAACGCTTTATGTATTCTTTGTTGCCCATATCACGTCATTTCTTACGTACTCCTTCTTTGGGCAGTCTGTGTTTTTTTCTACCAATCTCGTTGTGGTGGCTGTCGTCACCGTAACGCTGCTATATTAAAATTGAGGTCAACATGCCCCACATGCTCCCTTACCCATCTGTAGAACAACAGCTGTCCAGACAACGCAAAAGACGTGTCGTTAGGTATATTTGTTGGTTCACTGCAGTATTTGTGAATCTTATTTTCGCAGTCGCTTATTTTCAGAACGTCGTCTGATGGCTGAAACACCTTCCATCAAACGTGGCGATACTGTTCGAGTTCCTTACCCACATTCTACTCCGGGACACGAACCAAACCAATTCACTGCACAAGTATTGAAGGCTTACCCAGACGGTAGCATCATCGTCAAAGGCAGCCCCAGTGTTTGGCCACCATCAAGGTATCTCAAGCTATGAACCAAGTATTCACACATCCCGGTCAGCCACAAATGCAAGCTGAAGTTATCCTTGCTTCCAAAGGTCCAGATCAGAAACCAATCTACACAATCCGTATGCGCTATCCTCGACCTATTCATGGGGAAATTATGACACATCGGGTGTTTGGTCGGAATGCTCGTTCATCTCGTGCTGTACCGGTAAAGACCATGCTCAATGAAGTGCGGACCATTCCATACGTGCCTTGGCACTGGGGAGCCAATCAAAAGGGTATGCAAGCTTCTACGGAATGCAATGAACTTATTGATATACCGTACCGGCGTGTAGACGATACGGTCAGCCATCACATCACTTACCTACGTGAAGAAGCATGGCTTCAGGCTGCTACATTAGCGTGCGATGCAGCTGAAGCATTTATGAACGCCGGTTATCACAAACAGAATCCAAACCGTCTGCTTGAACCATTCTCATGGATCGACACACTCGTCACATCTACCGAGTGGAATAACTTCTTCTGGCTCCGTGATCACAAGGATGCAGAACCCCATCTTCAAGATTTGGCTCGATTGGTTAAACAAGCAATTGATGAAGCTGAAGTTCAGATTCTGAAGCCCGGCAAGTGGCACCTGCCCTACATCAAGTATGAAGACTACACTTGGGCCATGCTGAGTTCACATCCTTCTCAAGGAAAACTGGAAGAGTTTCTTTGCAAAATCTCGGCAGCCCGCTGTGCTCGTATCTCCTACAAGCCCTTCGACGGTGATGCTTCGTATGAAAAAGAGCTCCAGCGTTACGATAGTCTGGTCAGCGCTGATCGTGTGCATGCGTCTCCGACCGAGCATCAGGCAACACCGGATACGAAATCATGGCAGGAGACTGTTCGTATCAAAGGTAATGTCACAACGGCTCTGAAAGCTGGAAACAACTGGGACAATCCCGATCTGCACGGCAACCTGACCAATTACATTCAGTTCCGCAAAACCGTTCCAAACGAGAACCACTCGTAACCTAATTCTCGATCCGAGAATCTTGGCAACGAAGGTCTGTTGCATATTCCTAAAGTAGAGAAAGGCTTGTGTTTACTTAATAACTGCCTCCCTCACTTGTCCCCCTCGATATTCCCAATCGGGGGGGATCTTTTTAAATCAGGAGCCATAAATGGCCATTAGAGCTAACGTATATATCGTTAACATTATGCAAGACGGACCAGCATTTGGAGTACGTACAGACAATAACGAGTCTGTGTATATCTCAGCTAATTCCCGACGAAACTTAGATCTCGAACTCTTTGACGAGATCGAAGCAATACTTGTTCCAAACAGGGTTAAACCTGAAAACACGCCTTGGTTTTGCCTCAGTGCAACCTTGCTAGAAGAGGAAAATGAAGATGCTTGATAACATCAAATCTACCACACCAATCATGGCACTTGCCAAAGAAATGGGCCATGTAGCCAACACTGATCAAGAAGCAATTCAATTGCTAAGCGATGATAACTCTTACGGAAAATTTACAGAAAAGTGGTTTAAAATCTATCGAGCCGCATTGCTATCTGAGCTGCGCCGAGAAGCCCTTGTTACCGCAAATTCTCCTACAGAGTTTACTGTAGATTTTGCTGGTTCGGGCGATTCAGGAAACATGGATCTTTGCATCCCAGAAGACTCTCGAGTCGATACCGTATTTGAATACGCCCTTAACAATTTTGTTCACTATGACTGGTACAACAATGATGGTGGCCAAGGTGATATGACGTGGAACATTACCACAGACAAAATCATCATTAGTGGATCATACAACGAAATTGTATCCGAAACTGCCATGGACGAGGAAGTGTTCTAATGGCACATCCACTGATTCATGCAAAATCATCAGCCAGGAAATTCGGGGGAAAACCCTCCGATTATCAAGCCATCCACGACTGGTTTGACGGAACCAAAGAACTCGAATCTACGTTCCGCCATCGTGCTTTACGGCATCACACTCACGGTATTTTTGAATGTGAGAAAGTCTTTGGCGTTGCTATCACGAACAGCGATGGCAAAGACGTACCGGTTCGTGTGATCGGTGAACAACACGTCATGGAAGACTTCTCCGGCTACATTCCAACTGTTCAAGATTGGCTCAAAAACATCCCGTACGAAGAGTGGATGCAACCCAATCCTGCCTACATGCGTAACCTCACAAAAAAGATCGCTACATGGGAAGAGTCAATAGGATGAGCAACGCAAACGAGTGGTCTGAAGGACCAATCATTCACATCAAAAAACGTCCAGAACCAGAGCTACCTAACTTGGATGGTGTAGATAATTCTAGTTCGATTGCGTTGGCTCAAAAGATCAAGAATTTGATTGAAAATGCAACAGTATGTAAGTCGTGTGGTGTAGTTTTTGATGGGTTAAACCATCCACATACGGACGATACTTGCTACCTAGCTCACGCTGACTGGGAAACAGCTAATCGCAATCAAATTGCATACGCTGTATCCCGTCTTTTAACATAATGATTGTTATAAGGAGCCATCCGATGGGTGATCTGCTACAAAGCCGCGATATTGTTTTGAATGAAATGCGTGTGCGACTGCATCACGCGGCACGAGCTAAAGATATCTCCGAGATAGAGAGATACGCCCTACTGATTGAGCAGATTGTCGATGAACTTGGTGAATCAAAGGAGGGGCGATCAGATGGTTGACCCAATCGAAGCTGAATTGCTTGCGATGTTACAAGAGCCTAGCGCCGTGACCGAACAGAGAAAACAAATTGCTGGTGACATCGCAATGCAAAAAATGGGCTTGGCACTTGCGCCGCTTATCAACGCGCGGCTGGCACATCTGGCAGAAACTATTTCCCGCAACGCGGAACCTCTGCCGCCTGAGTTTCAAGACGCCATCTTTGATGACGTTGAAAACCTGTACGAAGATTAAGGGAGGCCAGTGACCGTGAAAGAGGCGAAACAGCGTTGGATTTGTACGGAATGCGGACACATATGTTTCGATGAATTTATCTTAGAGGCCCCAAATCCGTTTGACGTGACCAGCAATATTGCAGGTTGCCCGGACTGCAAGGCGGTTGATAGTTTCAATGGTGCCTGCATGGATGAGAAGTGCCGCAAGGTTCATTCAAGCGGCACGCCGAACCTTTACGGGTTCAGGTATTTATGGCTGTGCTGGGATCACTCACCAAACAACAAGCAAGGCGAAATACCAGTTGTTGTAGAAATTCAATCAAGGGAGCGGTCAGATGGATAAGGCTGAGTGCGACCGGCTATGCAAGGATTTGAGGGTTGGCGCTGACGTGATGGCCATGAACGATGTTTTCCCGACTGGTCAGTCAATGATGAAGCAAGCAGCCGACGAGATTGAGCGGCTGCGTGACGCTCTGGTTCGCATTCAAGACCTAACACAGCACAACATGGGAATGAGCGCGAGAGATGAAACGTGCGTGTGGCATGAAGCTACAAAAGCATTGAAGGAGACTGATTGATGTTGCAGGATTTTACCCCCTTTCCAGAACCGTATAACCCGCCGATGGATAAGAAGTCTGTCCGCCTTCGGGAATTGGCAGCGGAAATTTCGTTTATTCGGATGGATATGGACGAACTACAAAAGCGGATTGGTGCTTTGCAGTGGCAACAGATCAAATTGAAGGAGAGTCCCGTTGAACGCTGAATATGAGAAAGAGATTGCCGCTTTGCGGCTTTTGAATCGCGATTGGGATGCTCAGTCGGAGGATGATCGGCGCGGGAAGCATCACACATTCATGTGGACTATAGATGCCGCTGTTAAGGTCGGGCTGGTCCAATTTCCGACTGAATCAAAGGAGTCAAAAGTTGCCGAGCCAAGATGCTGCGCCGCATGTTCCGGCTTTGACGGAGAAGAAGGATACACTGACTGCATGAGCGCATTGAATCGAAGGAG
>Ga0208544_10000637_pt1 | contig 26595 bp, 27 predicted proteins | sample DEB08_DNA_9_FD_184526 | JGI IMG/M metagenome (GOLD analysis project Ga0208544, IMG submission 184526) | Aqueous microbial communities from the Delaware River and Bay under freshwater to marine salinity gradient to study organic matter... | ecosystem: Environmental > Aquatic > Marine > Coastal ... | reverse complement strand
AGATTTGGGAACAGAAAAAGACTTCAAGGGCTTTGTCACTGCTGCAAACAAGCTTGGAATAGAGGTTGCGATGGATCTTGCTCTGCAGGCTTCACCAGATCACCCTTGGGTCTCAGAGCACCCAAACTGGTTCAAGCAGCTTGCCGACGGAACTATTGCCTTCGCTGAGAACCCGCCCAAGAAATACCAAGACATCTATCCGATCTATTTTGATGAGGACCCAGAGGGTATTCGAGCCGAAGTTCTCGAAATCCTCAAAAAGTGGATTGGCCTTGGAGTCAAGATTTTTCGCGTAGATAATCCTCATACCAAGCCCGTGAATTTCTGGCAGAAGCTCATCGCTGAGGTTCAGGATTTTGACCCCAATGTAATTTTTCTTGCCGAAGCCTTCACTCGACCGGCAATGATGTCAGCTTTAGGAAAAGTCGGCTTTCAACAGTCATATACCTATTTCACCTGGCGAAACAGCAAGAGTGAGCTGGGAGATTACCTCAAGGAGCTCTCTCAGGTCTCCGCTGACTATTTTCGGCCAAACCTTTGGGTAAACACTCCTGACATTTTGACTTCCTATTTGCAGTTTGGTGGCCACCCGGCGTTCAAGATTCGGGCCACAATTGCCGCCACCGCCGGCGCTAGCTGGGGCATGTATGCCGGATACGAGCTGTATGAGTCTGTCGCGAGGCCAGGTGCCGAGGAGGCAATTGACAACGAGAAGTTTGAAATTAAGTTCCGCGATTTTGAAGGGGCCGCTGCCAGAGACACAAGTTTGGCACCCAGGATTTCCCTGCTGAATCAGATTCGAAGCCAGAACCCGGCGCTCAGGCAGCTGAGAAATCTGATTCTTCATGACAGTGAGGACCCTGAAGTTCTCGTTTACTCCAAGTCCTTGGAAGCAGAATTTAATCAAGGTGCACCCAACACGATCATCGTCGTTGTAAATACCGACCCCAGATCAGTTCGGGAAACAATGGCTCTTATTGATCTCGAAAAGCTGAACCTCCCGGCCAATTTTTTGGTTGAGGACCTTATTACCGGAAAACAATTCCAATGGGGCTCTCGCAACTTCGTAAGACTTGATGCCTTTGATGAACCAGCCCACATCCTGAAAGTGATCGAATGAACCCGGACCTAGAAGCACTAGAGGCAATTAGCCAAGGGGAGCACCACAACCCACACTCAGTTCTCGGGCTGCACTCGGAAGGAAAAAACTGGGTTGTTCGAGCCCTTAGACCCTTTGCCACAGAAGTTTTCCTAAAAACCAAGACCAAGAAACTGAACTTTCAGCATGTTCATGGTGGCATTTGGGAGCTACTCGGTTCGGGCAAGGCCCCAGTCGCCTATCGAATTATCGCCAGTTATGAAAGCGCCCCGGACTGGATTTCGGTTGACCCATATAATTTCAACCCGACTATTGGGGAAATAGACCTACACCTGATTTCTGAGGGTCGTCACGAGAACCTCTGGAAAGTCCTCGGATCGGAGCTTGTGACTGGCAAAGATGCTATTGGCAATACTTCCGGAACCAGGTTTGCGGTTTGGGCTCCAAATGCCAGGGCAGTTCGTGTTGTTGGTGACTTCAATGGCTGGGATGGCACCTGCTATCAGATGAGGTCCATGGGGTCCAGCGGCGTATGGGAGCTGTTTGTTCCAGGCGTCGCAGCTGGGGCTCTCTACAAATACGAAATTCGTACCCGCGACAACCAGTGGCTCACCAAGATCGACCCAATGGGCAATCAGTTTGAAACCCCACCTAGCACCGCAACGGTGGTGACAAATAGCAACTACAACTGGGGTGACGGAAAATGGCTAGATAAGCGACTTGTTGCGAACCAAATGCGGGCACCTATGGCCATTTATGAGCTCCACATGGGCTCATGGCGCAAAGGGAAAAATTACCGGAACATTGCTGAGGACCTAATTGGCCATGTCAAGCATCTTGGTTTCACTCATGTGGAGTTCATGCCACTGGCCGAGCACCCTTTTGGTGGCAGCTGGGGCTACCAGGTGACGGGATATTATGCACCGACATCCAGATTCGGCTCCCCCGACGATTTGAAGTACCTGATCGACCAGCTCCACCAAGCAGAAATTGGCGTGATCATGGACTGGGTGCCCGCCCACTTCCCAAAGGACGATTGGGCTCTGGCTAAATTCGATGGTGAGGCGCTTTATGAAGATGCTGATCCGAGAAGGGGCGACCATCCGGATTGGGGCACTCATGTCTTCAATTTTGGTCGCAATGAAGTCAAAAACTTTCTTGTCGCCAACGCTTGCTATTGGCTCGAAGAGTTCCATGTTGATGGTCTTCGTGTGGACGCTGTGGCGTCGATGCTTTACCTTGACTACAGCCGCGAGGAGGGGCAATGGCTCCCGAACATTCATGGTGGTAGAGAAAACTTGGATGCCATTGAATTCCTAAAGGAAACCAACGCGACTGCGTATCGAAAAAATCCAGGAATCATGATGATCGCCGAGGAGTCCACTGCATTTGCAGGAGTCTCCAGTCCCACCGATCAGAACGGTTTGGGCTTTGGTTTCAAGTGGAACATGGGTTGGATGCATGACAGCTTGGAATACATTCAGCACGAGCCCGTGCATCGCAAATACCATCACAATGAGCTCACCTTCTCTCTGCTTTACGCCTACGACGAAAAATTTGTCCTCCCAATAAGCCACGACGAGGTTGTGCATGGCAAAGGCTCGCTACTCAGCAAAATGCCCGGGGATGATTGGCAAAAGCGAGCTAACATGCGCGCCTACCTAGGGTTCATGTGGTCACATCCTGGCAAGAAGCTATTGTTCATGGGCCAAGAGTTTGCTCAAATTAGTGAATGGGACGAATCGCGCGAGCTTGATTGGTGGCTATTGGATCACTTCGAGCACAGTGGGATGCAAAAAATGGTCTCCGAAATGAACCGTAACTACCTGGACACACCGGCCCTATGGGAGCTCGATCATGAATCGGAAGGATTCCAATGGATTGACGGAGGCAATGCGGACCAAAACCTCGTTAGTTTTATCCGTAAGGACTCAAAAGGGGAAACCTGCCTAGTTATCGCCAACTTTGCCCCCACTGTTCACGAAGATTTCCGCATTGGAGTGCCAGCAGCCGGTGGCTGGAAAGAGCTGTTCAATACTGACCATAACGACTATGGCGGTTCGGGAGTTGGTAATCACAGTGCTCTTGAAACCGAACAGGTTTCGTCGCATGGTCACCCGCAATCGCTTAGGCTAAGCGTCCCGCCTTTGGCAGTGATCTGGCTAAAACACGCTTAGAACATCAGGGTCGCAAGTCTTCGTCGAGCGGTTAGCACCGAGGGTTCCGCATCGCCGATCAAAATAAACAACTCAAGTAGCCGCTGACGGATTTGGTCGCGAGATTCAAGGTCAACTTCAAATCGATCCAGTAGTGACCCGAGCGCGCTGTCCGCGTCACCGGAAACAAGCAGCTGGTCGGCCTGGCCAAAAACCTTGGCTAATTCATCGCCGGCTGCAATAGAAGAGCCTTCGCTCAGCCTGATCATGAATTTCACCTGCGCCAACCCTGCTTTGGCCTCGGAGTCCTTCGGGTATTCAATAATCAACTTTTCGTAGAGGCGCTTTGCCTCTGACAAGTCTCCCGAATCAATTGCGGCCAGTGCGGCTTGATGCTCCGGGGACAGTGGTCGCTCTGGTGTTACTGGTGTGCCGTTGGCGCTGACTTGGCTAGTAATACCCTTTTCGGATGCCATCTGTAACACCTGACCCAAAACGGTCATGAGTTGCTCTTTGGTCGCTTCGCCCTGAAACAGCGGGGCTGGCTGACCGGCGAGAATTGCCAGCATTGCAGGGGCCTGAGCAACTGCCACTGCCTGAGCTATTTGAGGCTGCTCCTCAATGCTTATTTCGATTCCCGCAAACCGTCCAGCACTGGCCTGAATTACTTCATAAACCACGCTCCTAACGCGAGCGGATGGCTCCGACTGATCGGTAACCAACATCAACACCGGGGTGGTCTCAGAAAGGCTCAGGTAAGCCCGGAGCGTCGCCTCATCGCCCTTGACAAGCCAGTCTGCTATGGCCTTGCTGGCCACTGGCTGGTCCTTGTGGGTAAGGCCAGACAAATCCATTGCTCCGAAATTGCTCATTATCCACCCAAGGTTATTGCAGAAAGTAGTTGCTGGGTCGCGCCCAGCAAGGTAGCCCTGGCATCAGAACCAGCGGCTGGCACATTGAATAGCAACATGGCGCCGTAGCTGGTTTCGATTCCCGTGGCGCTACCGCCTGTTCCCAAGAGCACTGCCTCATCGCCAGTGATTGCTACCGCATCCCCCGGCTCCTTGGGAATGATCGTGTAGGTGTCGATCATGTACAGAGCAACCAATGCGCCACCCTCGGAGTTTGCAAGGAGTACCGGATCGGTTGCTGCCAGCTCGTGTTGGAAATCAAGGTTGGCGTTACTGAGAGTTTCTTGCAGACCAAGCTGAACTGATGAAACCTCTGACACGTATTGGTTATTCGGGTCAATCAGGAGTGTCCAGGGCGAATTCTCACCCTGGTTCAGAAGATTGCCTAGGCCCTCTACCAAGCTTGCGGGATCCATTGACAGGAATTTGTTATCGGCCTTAAGTGCGTTGGCACCGACCGACTCAGCCGGGACATCTGGAAAAGTGATGCCAGGCAACAAGGTGGAATACTGGTAAAGCTTGTATTGCTCCCTCGGGCTGTCTTGCCTGAGAAGCATCATCACCAACTCTCCGTCGCCGGCAATCACCATGGTGGTGCGGGGCCAGGTGTCAGTGGCACTGGGAAGAAACAACTGAATAGGCGAAAGTGTCAGTGGGGCAGGACCATCGAGCGGGTCATCGGTTGTCTTGGCTGCCAGGGCGTAAGCCGCTCGCCTCATTTCTAGCGCCGGTCCGGCCATTCGAACCTCTAGTGACTCTCGGTCTAGTGATAGGTCCGCGGTCGAAACCACCTGGTCCAGATCATCAAGGATTCGACCCAACTGGTTTCTGTCTAATGATGCAGTGAGAATGCCAGGCTGCTCCAACGGCGACGGTGAAACAATCGGGTTTTCGTAGTTTGGGACACAGCCAGTCAATAGCGAGATAGTGCCTGCGACTGCCGCTGTCTTGAGTGCTCGATGTGCCCTTCTGCCAGTCAGCGGAGCTGGGCCAGCCTGAGACTTTGTGCCACGAGCTCTAATTGGCCTGGGCTTTCGCGGGCCCCTCTTGTTTCGGCGGCTTCGGAACTTTCGACCGTAATGAATTGCGGCATAGATGCCAAAAAGTGCTCCAACCAGCATCAACCCAATGCCGATCAGGGTGATTGGGGCCACTGCGGCTGCAACCTCACCCAGGTCCCAACTGACCCGAACTGTTCTTGGCGCCAGATCGACGCCGGTCGAAGCAATCAGGATTGCAATCTCATTGTCCACAGTCACCGGAAGCAGCCCGGTGCCATTGGAGCTGAGCTCGTACTTCCAAATATCAGACCCAACCGGATCGGCCGGAGTGCCCTGACCCGGTCGCTCAATCTCTGCCAGACTTACCTTCTTATTTGTCGCATCGACATTCAGCCTGAGCTCCACATAAGGAGCATCGCCCAACCAGGCGACCAAATCAGACTGTCGTGCGGACGACATAAAAATGGCTCCGTCACCAATTGCAAACACGGAGGTGTCGCCCTCGTAGGCGCTGAGTACAGAGTTGGGTATCATCACGTAGCTGGTGGGCTTGGTAAGAGATCCGGATGCGTTGATAACGTCAATCGGTTGATTCTCTAGCTGGTTGACAAACCCGACGGCGCTAGAGGTCAGCCCTGATACGAAGATCAAAAGAGCAATCCAAAAACGCATATATTCAAGCTCCGAGTAGAATTGGCAAGCCCGAAAAGTTTACCGCTCAACCAAGGATTGATCTTGTCCACTGAATTTAATCGCTTTGAGACCTCCAAGCGAGGCTACGACCCGAAAGCGGTCGAGCGCGAACTCAAAGCACTTAACTCAGAGCTGGTCCGACTGCGCGAACAATACGCCGACACAGCTGAGGAACTCAAGGAGACCAGGTCAAACCTGGAGCAAGCCCAACGAAAGCTTGACAGCACCGCCGCGCCAAACTTCGCAAGCCTTGGCGCAGAGGCCGCAGAGTTGTTGATTAGAGCCGAGAACTCCGCCCGGGAACTAGAGGAAGCCGCGAGCAGCCAGGCCGCGGCAGTATTAGAAGAGGCCAATCACCAGGCAGCCAAGTTGCTGGAAATTGCAGAGCAGCAGTACCAAGAACAAATGGGTGCGGCCGAGCGCAGAGCCGCCCGTCAGGTTGCTGCGGCCAAACACGAGGCCGAGTTACTAACCGCAAACTCTCGCAGCGAGGCCAAGGAACGAATCCAGAGTGCTGAGCTTGAGGTTGCGCGCATTAGAGGCCAGGCCGCAACTGAGGTTGCTGCAATCAAGACCACGGCCAAGCGAGAGGTTGAAAAAGTCAAGGCAGAGCTAGCGTCCAAGGTTGCATCTCAGGAGTATGCGACCCTCGACAAGCTAGGAATTGAAAACGCCGCCAAAGAATTAGCAGTAGCCGAATTGGAAGCTAAACTGGCGACAAGGCGCAAAAAGGCTGAAGAGGAATACCTTGACCTTCACAACAAAGCCGTTGCCGAGACCCAGGGTTACTTGGAATCCGCGAAAAAAGACCTGTCGAGCCTAAAAAAGACAATCTCAACGATTCGCCTCGAAATCCAGGCGCTGGAGATGGAGGCCTCTCAGGCACAGGGACGCATTCTTCAAGAGGCTCGCAAGAAAGCTGAGGCGATCGCTCATAAGGCTGACGTAGAGGCTGCCGAGACCCTGACTGTAGCCAGACAAAAAGCGCTTGAAACCGAAAAAGCGGCCAAGGTTCGAGTTAGTGAAATTGAAAATAAGGTCAAGTCAAGCGAGCTTTATCTAAAGAAATTGCGTAGCTTGTTAAGCACCACCGATCAGCTGGAGGACTAAATGGAGCAGAGAGCTCGGGTTGTTAACTCTTTCCAGATCGGTTTGACCGGCGGCATTGGAGTTCTAACCGCAATTGTCATTGGTGCTGCAATCAGCCAGACAGCGACCATCTTGACCTACATAGCGATAGCGCTATTTTTGGCGCTAGGCCTCGATCCAGTGGTCCGCTCGCTGACCCAGCGCAAGATTCCAAGGCCGATTGCGGTCGGCATTGTTGTCGTTGGTTTTCTAGGGTTTGTGGGGTTGGTTATTTGGGCGATAGTCCCGACCGCCGTGTCGGAAGCTACCAAGCTAATCCAACAGGTGCCGGAAATTGCCTCCACCCTGGTCACCACCGAGCTGATTGCACAGTGGGATCAGCAGCTAGGCGGAACCATAACCGCAGCAACGGATTCAAGTTTGGAATTCATCACTGACTCAAATAACTGGCCCGGGCTCTTAGGTGGGGTGCTGCAGGTGGGAATTGGTGTTCTAACCGGTGTAGTCGGCATCGTGATTGTCGTTATTTTGACCCTTTACTTCATGGCTTCACTGGAGTCGATGAAGGACTACCTGGCACTTCTCACCTCGGCTTCTAAGCGTGAGCGATTCAGAAAGCTAACCGACCAAATTGCCTATTCAGTGGGCCGCTGGGTCATGGGGCAGGCTTCGGTCAGCGCAATTCACGCCACAGTCTTGTTCATCTTCCTATCAATCATTGGCGCACCGTTTGCCTTGCTGTTGGTGCTGGTGGCCTTCACGGTTTCGCTAATTCCACTGGTTGGACCGATCTCCTCAGCGATTATCGTGACGCTGGTGACCTTGATTGAAGGTCCGCAGTTGGCGCTTGTGGTAGTGATTTACTATGCCATCTATCTTCAGCTTGAGGCCTACATCATTGCTCCCAGGGTGATGAAGCGAGCAGTGTCGGTCCCAGCTGCACTTGTTGTCATCGCTGCATTGATGGGTGGAACGCTCATGGGAGTTCTGGGTGCTGTTATTGCAATCCCAGTGGCAGCTTCAACGCTATTGATCGTTCGTGAAGTTTGGATGCCTAAGCAGCAGCTTCGCTAAAAGCTAGTCGGTAGTGGCGCCGAGCCGGGAACGGTAATCTCGGCAATTTGATCTAATACCGATCTGGTGGCGCGCTCTCCAACCCACAGGTGTTTCTCATCGGCGAACGCAATTACCTGAGCTTTGGGCACAACCGCAAACCCAGCCGTCGCCTCTGCAGGCGGCAAGAACTCATCTAGCTCAGGAACAAGCGCTACTAGCGGCCTATCAAAATCATTCCACCTAGACAGGTCCTGCTGCGTTGCGCGATGAAGCGGCGGAGACAGCAGGATTGCTCCAAGGATGTCATGGTCTGGCCCGTACTTGATCGCCAGTTCAGTACCAAAGGACCAGCCAACCAACCAAGGCTTTGGAAGCCCCTGGTCGGCGCAAAACTTGATTGCGGCCGCAACATCTGCCGCCTCGCCGACGCCACCATCAAAGCTCCCCTGTGAGGTGCCCCTGGGCGAAGTTGTTCCTCGGGTATTGAACCTGAGTACCGCCGCAGAGATCATTGCAGGTAGTCGGTTGGCCGCCTTGCGCAGAATATGTGAGTCCATAAACCCACCGTGGGTTGGAAGCGGGTGCAGAGTAATCAGCGTCACTGCTGGCACGGACTCTGCCGGCAGTGCTAGCTCACCAACCAAGGTCAGGCCGTCGCCGGTGTGAAGCTCGATGTCCTCTCGGATGCCAGGCAGGATTGTTCCAGATCTAATTTCTTCCACTAGGTCAGCATCCCATCAAATAGCTTCCAGCAATGATTGTGAAAATGACGCCTGGTTTCAACACCGCGATGAAGGTCCCAGGCAACCGTATGGGTCAGACCCGGTTCTATTTCGATTCTGCACACTGGGCAAAGCCAACTCTTTCCGGCCTCTGCATTGGTGCCCGAGGTCTGCTGGACCTGGAATTCATTGCCTCGTTTGAATTCAACTTTCGGAAGTGAGGTGCGGACCAGATTTAGATCCAGTTCCCGGTATTCCCGCTTCGGAGCATTTCGGCGTGGTCTTTTTGCAACCATTAGTACCAGTTGTGCTCATCAGAGTGAGCTAGAGCTGCACACGGGGAACTGTAGCGACCATCGATGTAACTGATGCCCCACCTAATTTGGGTTTCTGGGTTGGTGCGCCAGTCTGGTCCAGCCGAGGCCATTTTGCTAGCTGGCAGCGACTGCGGTATGCCATAGGCCCCGGATGACTTATTCGTCGCGCTCCAGCGCCAATTGCTTTCCCGCTCCCAGAGCTTGACTAGGCACGAGTACTGGGCAAAATCCCAGCCCTTGGCTGAAACCTGTTCAAGCGCGAATGACTTTGCTGTTCCCGGATCTGGGTAGGCTGCGTTTTTTACGACCAATCGAACCGCATTCGCACCATCGACCAGCTCAAATAGTCCGCGCTCGAAGTCCTGGCCGGCGATGGGCTGCACAGTTAGCTTTTGGTAAGTCATGTCGCGATCAAAGCTCTGCAAGCTCTCCGAGGACGCGAATGCTCCCGAGTAAGGATCGACAGCCGTGAGCATGACCAGGGAAGAGACAAAGACAAAGCCCAAGCCGGAACTAATCCGGGGGCGCAACCCTTGTGATCTGTGTTTGGCCAATTTTGCTCCTTGCGACCTCTAAGCCTATTGGGGCTTTAGCATTCGAGCAATCAGCTCAGAGCTTTCTGTTTGTTCATGGCGCTAGCAACCAGCGAACAGAAATCATCCACTTCCGCCCTACCGAATCCGGATCGAGCACGACCGAGCTCGCGGGTTCGCACTTCAAAGGCCTCCGGAGAAATCAGCTCTCCCCGCACCACTGCTATGCCCGCAATCAGCGACTTCACGTGTGATTTTCGGTAGCCGCGTCGCTCAATGCTGAAGCTCTCTACAGCTCCGACTTTTAGAACCTGAGAAATCGCCTTGGTTGCTGCTCGCAGCTCCGATGCTAGCTGGGATTTGCCACCGCGTCTCATGCGGTGGCTGATCTCCCTGGTTTCCAAAGTGTCGGCCAACTTAGCAAGCGTGTTGTCCACTGCCTTTATCTGATAGCCACCCGGAACCAGTGCGAATCTGACTGCGGTCACCATGGAAGAGGTCACTAGGTTGCGCTGCGGTTCACCAAATTGTGTTTCCACTCTGCGCATGAACACGTCGACTTGAGTCGGGTCATAACCGGCAATACCTTCATGATTCAGCGCAAACATTCTCAAAACACCATCTGACTTAGCAGGAAGGCAACAAATGACGACGGAATAAGCGAGTCAATGCGATCCAGAACCCCTCCGTGTCCTGGAAGGACTGTCCCCATGTCTTTCACATTCAAGTCGCGCTTGAGTAGTGACTCGGACAGGTCGCCAAGCACTGAACTCATCAGAATCGCTGCTCCGAAGAGTAAGCCGAACCAAAATGAGGCAGGCGTCAACAGCACCAGCAGCTGCCCACCGACAAGTGCTCCGACTATTGATGCCCCAAGGCCCTCCCAGGTCTTTTTAGGACTGATTTCCGGGGAGAGCTTGGTTTTGCCGAAGAATCTCCCAATCAGGTAGCCAAAGGTGTCGATTGCGACAACGGTAAGCACCATTCCCAGGACCCAGGCTCTTCCACCCGGGATATCCACAAGCTGAATCGCAAAGCTCAGAAGCACCGGCACATAGACCAGCACAAATGCAGTTCCGCCGAAATCACGAAGTGTTTGCTTCGTGCTCTGCCTTGTAGACTGAACTAGAAGCGTCAAAATTCGCCAGGCCACGAGAGCTCCGAAGGCGACCAGGAAACCCAGCCACTGACCCATGGCCCCGAAAAGGTAGGTTGCAATCAAGATCGCGGGCGCCAGGGCAGCAATAAGCCTTGGGACATGCCAGCCGGCTTGCCTCATGGCTCGAGCGAGTTCAGCAGCGGCAAACCCCGATGCCAGCGCAACCAGCAGGGTAAAAGCAAGCGGATGCAGAAGTGAGAGCAAAAACACACCGCCAAGGCTGAAACCGACCGCTAATCGCGGTCCCAGGGTTCTAGTCTTGGCGCTTTCCACTTAGACCTCTAGCAGCTCAGCTTCTTTGTTCTTTAGGGCCTCGTCGATGCGGTCAGTGTGAGTCTTGGTCAGAGCCTCGAGTTCTTTCTCAGCCCTGTCCACCTCGTCTTCACCAGCACCACCATCTTTTTTGACTGCCTCTAAAGCGTCCTTGGCTCCGCGCCTGATGCTTCGCACTGAAACTCGGCCGTGCTCTGCCTTGTCGCGAGTGAGCTTCACGTATTCCTTACGGCGCTCCTCGGTTAGTTCGGGAAGATTAATCCTGATTATTTCGCCGTCGCTGTTGGGCTGAGCACCTAGGTTTGGCATTGCGCTCAGCGCCTTCTCGATGGCAGGCAATGCACTCTTGTCGTATGGGTTGATGATGATCGAGCGCGCCTCTGGGTTCTGAATCGAACCTAGTTGTGAGATTGGGGTCATGGTTCCGTAGTAATCCACCATGACCTTCTGGAACATAGCTGGGTTAGCCCGCCCGGTTCTCACCGAAGCAAAGTCATCCTTGGTCGCCTCGAGCGCCTTCTCCATCTTTTCCTTGGCGCCCGCCATAATTTCGCTAATCATTTCCTTGCTCCTTCTGACCTAGGCCTGAACCCTAGTGCCCACATCTTCACCCAATAGGGCCTGAGAAATATCGTCCATGCCGAACACTCGCATCGGCATTTTGTTGTCCATGCAAAGCGAGAATGCGGTTGAATCCACAACTTTCAATCCCTGCACCAAGGCATCCTGATAACTGATTTCAACCAGCTTCTTCGCATCTGGATTCACCCGAGGGTCCGAAGAGTAAACTCCGTCCACTCCATTTTTTGCAACCAGCACCTCATCAGCGTCAATCTCAAGGGCGCGCTGGGCGGCGACGGTGTCGGTAGAGAAATAAGGTAAGCCAGCGCCCGCTCCAAAAATCACTATGCGGCCCTTCTCCAGGTGCCTAATTGCCCGGAGCGGAAGATATGGTTCGGCAACCTGCGCCATTGAGATCGCGGTCTGGACTCTAACGTCGGCTCCTGCCTGCTCAATAAAGTCTTGAAGTGCAAGGGCGTTCATGACGGTTCCGAGCATTCCCATGTAGTCGGCCCGACCGCGATCCATGCCTCGGTTTGACAGCTCGGCCCCGCGGAAAAAGTTGCCGCCTCCGACCACAATTGCGATCTCAACGCTCGCAGAAGCCTCAGCAATTTTCTTTGCGATTTCAGATACGACATCTGGGTTTACGCCCAGTCCTCCGGCACCAAATGCCTCACCCGATATTTTGAGAAGAACTCTTCTTTTTTTGGTCTCCAACTAGTCCTCCAACAATCGCACGGTTCGCTACCAATACTAGAGCGAAAAAGGAAACGGGCCCGGTCAAAGACCGAGCCCGCTCACTTTTTTTGAACTAAACACCAACGCGCAATCTGGTGAAACTAGTGATGGTCAGTCCAGCTGCCTTAGCAACCTGAGCGACGCTTTGCTTGGAGTCCTTGGCGAATGCCTGGTCTAGCAAACAGGTTTCCTTGAAGAAACCGGTCACGCGACCCTCAACAATCTTGTCGAGTGCAGCCTCTGGCTTGCCCTCGTTGCGAGCTGTCTCAGCTGCGATTTCGCGCTCCTGAGTAACGACCTGCTCTGGGACATCTTCACGTGAAAGATACACAGGGCTGAAAGCTGCGATGTGAACCGCGATGTCGTGAGCAGTCTCTGCGTCTGACCCCTCGTAGCCAAGCAAGACGCCAACCTGAGGAGGCAGGTCTTTGCTGGTGCGGTGCAAGTAAGCGTCGATTCCAGGAGCGGAGACGACCTCAACCTTGCGAAGCTCCACCTTCTCCCCCATGATCGCTGCCTTGTCAGTGATTGAGTCAGCTACGGTGGCGCCGTCAAGCGGAGCAGCAAGTGCTTCCTCAACGGTTGTTGCGCCGGCAGCTGAGATTGCATCCGCAACCTGATCTGCGAGAGCTACAAAGTTCTCTGCCTTGGCAACGAAGTCAGTCTCACAAGCCAATTCGATTAGCAGTCCGGTCTCGCCAGAGATTCGGGAAACAACTAGCCCATTTGAAGTGGTGCGACCCTCACGCTTTGAAACACCCTTTAGGCCCTTGAGCCTTAGGACTTCAAAAGCCTTCTCGATGTCGCCGTTTGCTTCATCCAAAGCACCCTTGCAGTCCATCATTCCGGCGCCAGACTTCTCGCGAAGCGCCTTTACGTCCTGAGCTGTGTAGTTAGCCATTATGCGTCCTTCTTGTCTGCCTCAGCCTCAGCAGCTGGGGTCTCAGCGGCAGCCTCAGGCGCCGCTTCAGGCTTTTCGGTCTTCTTTGCCGCTGGCTTCTTGTCGGCTGCCTTTGGAGCGGCCTTCTTTGCAGGTGCAGCAGCCTTAGCCTCGTCTGACTCTGGCGCGCTAGCCTCGGAGCCCTGCTCTAGAAGCTCGCGCTCCCACTCAGCTAGTGGCTCAGCCTGCTCTTCGCCCTTGCTGTGGCGAGCAATCATGCCGTCTGCAGCAGCGTCAGCAATTACCTTGGTAAGGATTTCGATGGAGCGAATCGCGTCATCGTTTCCAGGGATTCCAATGGTTACGTCCTCTGGGTCGCAGTTGGTGTCAAGAATTGCGATAACTGGGATTCCAAGCTTCTTGGCCTCAGTAATTGCGAGGTGCTCCTTGATGGTGTCAACAACCCATAGCGCACTTGGGGTCTTGCTCATGTTACGAATACCACCGAGTGACTTCTCTAGCTTGTCGCGCTCGCGACGGAAGATCAAAAGCTCTTTCTTGGTGAAGCTTGACTTGCTGGCGTCATCGAAGTCCATGGTGTCCAGCTCCTTCAGTCGCTGGATTCGCTTGTTGACGGTGTTGAAGTTTGTTAGCAGTCCACCCAACCAACGCTGGTTGATATACGGCTGACCCACGCGCTTGGCCTCAACAGAAATAACTTCCTGGGCCTGCTTCTTGGTTCCAACGAACATGATCGATCCACCGTTAGCAACGATGTCCTTCACGAAGTTGTAGGCCTGGTCAATCTGGGTTACAGACTGCTGCAGGTCGATGATGTAGATGCCGGAGCGGTCGGTAAGAATGAACCGCTTCATCTTTGGGTTCCAACGACGAGTCTGGTGCCCGAAGTGAACTCCCGCGTCTAGTAGCTGACGCATTGTGATCATGGCCAATTGGCCCTCCTCTTGGATGCGCGAGGCATCCGCTCAGTTTTATGATTCAACCGGTCGGTCAAATCCCTGGCATTCCTTCTGACAGCACCTATTGCTAGGACCGAGTTGTCAAAGTGATTGGAACACGCGAATTCGCCAAAAACCAAAAGGCTCCTGACGTCTTATAAGCATACCAAGCAATCTGGGGGTTTTGCTAGCCCATAAGCGGCTAAACCCGCTATGAAACCGACTTCGGCAAGGCTTTTGACATGATGAAAATTTTCACACTCCTCGCTCTCCTAATTTCGATCGGCGAAACTGCCTTCTCTGCTCCGGAAATCTGGGCAGAGCCAGTTCCGTATTTCGAGGTTGAGAGAAGTTTCATTGCGCCTGTAACCGCGAGAGGCTCTGGACACAGAGGGCTTGATTTTGTGGTCGAAGATGAACAGCCGGTGTTGGCTCCGGTTGACGGAGTTGTAACTTTTGAGGGGATCGTCGTGGACAGAAGTGTCGTGACGTTTCGGACTGATGATGGGTTGCTAGTCAGCTTTGAGCAAGTGTGCTCGGTGGTAAGCCAGGGGCAGCAAGTTTCCGGCAGCCAGCCGGTTGGCACTCGCTGCACAACCCATGACAGCTTTTCCGAACACTGTCAGAAATGCGTTCACATGTCGGTTCGGTCTGAATTTGGTTACCTAAACCCCGAACTCTTTCTTGGCACCCTAGAGCCGAGTGTTTTGAAGCTCTAGGCCCTTGGGTGGGCCTGCTCAAATGAGGATCGGAGTCGTTCCACCGACACGTGCGTGTAAATCTGGGTGGTACCAAGCGACGCATGTCCGAGTATCTCCTGGACTGCCCTAAGGTCAGCGCCATGGTCCAGTAAGTGCGTTGCGGCCGAATGGCGAAGAGTGTGGGGGCCAGCTGATCCGGTTGAGGTGGTCGCTAGCTGCTTGGCCACCAAATCGTAAAGCTGCCTAACGCCAACCCGACGACCGCGTGAAGTCAGCAGCAGTGAATCCGGTGAATGCTCTGCGTCAAAGGCCGGGCGGCCAAAACGCAACCAATCATCCAAGGCGTCCTTGGCGCTTTGCCCGAAGGGCAGCATTCGTTGCTTGTCACCCTTGCCAGTGACTTTCAGCAACTGCCTGGAATGGTCGATGTCAGTAACATCTAAGCCCCGAAGTTCGCTAACTCGCATGCCAGTGGCATAGAGCAGTTCCATCACAAGGCGAGCCATTAGCCCTTGCGGGTTGCCCCTGGAAGGAGCTGCCGAGAGCCGCTCGAACAGCTCTGAAAGTGACTTCTCGGAGGCAACTTTAGGCAGCGGCCGATCTAATTTGGGAGAGCGCAGTCGCAGTCCAGGGTCGGAATCAATTTTGCCCTCATCCACTAGCCAACCGGTGAACACTTTGATGGAAGACGTTTTTCTGGCGAGTGTGCTTTTGGTTGCCCCAGCTTCAGATTGTTTATAAAGCCAAGCTCTTAGCGACTCTAGATTGAGTTCAGCCTTGGTTGCCTTTTGGAATTCTAGGTAGTCACGGACATCAGAAAGGTACGCCTTTTGAGTATTGGGGCTGGTCCCGCGGGAGCTCAGCCACCTGCCGTAGCCGGTCAGTTCGTCGGTGAGGTCCATGACAAAACACTAATCTCGAATTTCAATCTCAAGGTAACTAACGCGCCCTTGCCAAACCTAAGCGCTGTGTCGCCAAAGTAGCGGTCACAACTGAGCAGCTGACACTGGGTCCCCATCAAGCTGAATTGCCTGAGCAACCTGCTCCACAACCTGTAATTGCAGTCCCGATTCTGCGGCAATTTCGATGTTAGTCCTAGCCCCGTTTCGGATCGCATCCTCCACTCTTCTTCTGGAATCCTCCGGGTCAAACCTTTGGCGAAGGTCTAAATGAAAGGCTTTGGCTAATCCCTCCTGAATCATGGCATTTGTGCCCTGGCAGGCGCGGTCAGACCATGCACCTGGAACTGCGTAGACCTGTCGACCAAGCATCCGAGCAGCATTTGCGGTGTTCCTGGATCCCGACCGATAGGCGGCCTGCACCACATAGAGCTCGCTTGAAGTTGCTGCTATAAGCCGGTTACGCTGCAGAAAGCGAAATCGGCTGGGAGCAGTTCCAGGCGCTAGTTCGGACACCAGTGCCCCACCAGAGCGCACCAACTCATGAAATAGCGACCAGTTCTCCAAAGGATATGCTCGATCGATTCCTCCGGCCATAAATGCAATCGTTGGCAACCCTGCATCCAGTGCCGACCGATGACTTGCAGCGTCTATTCCCTTGGCTCCGCCGGAAACCACGGGCCTATTCAGCATTCGAACAAGCTTGGAAGTGTTGTTGAGTCCTGTTGGAGTAGGAGTTCTCGTGCCGACAACACCGGCATAGTCCAGCTCCAGTGCGGTTGGGTCTCCGGCTACCCAAACCAAATACGGTGCGTGATCACCAAGGTCAGAAAGTCGATTTGCCAGGCCGGGTAGCTCACTGAAAAATACCGGCCTAGCACCCCAACGCGTGGCTTTGTTGATGGTGGCTTCGAGGTCAACAAGCGAGCTTCGAAATTCGAATCGCTCAATAAGGCCGGGCAAATTGCTTAGTTTTTCCGGATGGAACTCGAGCAGGAAATCCGTGATTTGTCTCAGCGCTTTAGGTTCAGTCAGTTTCATGCAGACACTGGAACCGAATTGCTCGAACAGCAAATGAGCCAATGCATCCCCGGGCTCTGAGAGCATCGAGTAGCGGATAGTTTCAAGTTGGTCAGTTTCGAGTTTCATAATCACCTCTCGTTTTAGGAGAGGGTCGCAAACTTGAACCCGATTACTTGGGAGTATTGATTGAGCTGTTAGTAACTAGGGCTGATCGCCAACTGCTAACTCTTCAGGAATCTCAATTTCCTGACTACCGATTTCCTCGACGTTCACGTCCTTGAACGTCATGACTTTGACCTGCTTTACGAAGCGATCGGTCCGGTAAATATCCCAAACCCAAACGTCTGTCATCGCAAGCTCGAAGTAGAAATCGGTTGCGGTGTCGACCCGCTTCAGCTCAACCTCATTGGCAAGATAGAACCTGCGCTCGGTTTCAATTACGAAGCGGAACATTTTTACGACATCTCGGTACTCGCGATAGAGAGCGAGCTCAGCGTCCCTGTCGTAGTCTTCGAAATCGTTTTCGTCCATAATGCATAAATCCTAACCCTCAAAACAGAGCTGTCTGGTCTCCAAGAATTTTTGTTAGCCAACTCAAACGGTGGTGCTGGCTTGGACCCATCGATTGCAGGGCCTTGATGTGGCTCGGCGCGGCATAGCCCTTATTTGAGTCCCAGCCGTAATCGGGGAAATCTTTCGACAGCGAAGCCATGAGTTCATCCCTTGCCACTTTTGCGCTGATCGCGGCTCCGGCGACACTTCCACAATCTCGGTCGGCCTTTACTCTGACAACAACTTCGGCGCCGCAGTCACCGAGCCAGTTGTGGCTTCCGTCAAGCAGCACGATGGTGTCTTTTAGCTCAAAGCCTGAAAGGGAGTCGAGCGCTGCAAGCCTCAGTGCGCTGTTGATGCCCTTTTGCTCGATTACTTGAACCGAACTAAAGCCAACGCGGGCCGTTCCCCAACTTGCCACCTCAACAGCCAGCGGCTTTCGCTTGGGTTCGGGCACCAGCTTTGAATCCCGCAGAGTGCTGGGCATAAGATCCAGTCCGTCCGAGCTAAGCGCAAAAGCACCGACTGCTACAGGCCCTGCAAGGGCTCCCCGGCCGACCTCATCGATACCGATTACAAACCGGTAATTTGCCAGCAGTTCCCGCTCTAGATCAAGGCTTGGGTACGTCACTAAAGACATCCTGATGATTATCCAGATATGTCCAGCTTTCAACCGGCCAGCTAATCAGGACTGCCCTGCCCACAACAACGTCCAGTGAAACAAAGCCGCCGGTTGGAAGGTCCTGATGGTATCTGGAATCAGTTGAATTGCCGCGATTATCGCCCATGACCCAAAGATGACCCTCCGGCACGGTAACTGAGAACTCGATGTCGGATGGGCTGGCGCCTGCTCGGATGTAGACCTCGTCAATGGCTTGGCCGTTTACCAGCAGCTGACCATCGGCATTGCAACAGGTGACAACGTCTCCTGGAAGGCCGATTACCCGCTTTACCAAATGTTCTGCTGAGTCAGGAGCAGTGATGCCAAATGTCCCAAGCACGAAGTCGCTGAATTCCTGCAGCGGTTCCTTCTGCTGAGTAGGCGCAACCCCTAGCCAGCCGCCTGGGTCTTTGAATACAACAATGTCGCCATGTTGGACTGGAATTACTTCCGGCACCAAAACGTTTACGATAATTCGATCGTTGATCTGGAGTGTTTCAAGCATTGACCCGGAGGGTATGAAGAAGGACCGCACCAGAAAAGCCTTGATGAGGACAGAGAGAATAAGCGCAGCGCCAACGATTGCAACAAAATCGACTAGAAAAGCTAGAAACCAATTTTTCCTGGCTCTGCGGAGCTTTCGTCTGAACAGGCTTAAGAACCCAGGCCTTCTAGGCCTAGATCCTCCGCCAAGTGACATCTTTAGTGGATGTTAAACGTTGTCGCGCTTTTCGCGAATCTTTGCAGCCTTGCCGCGAAGATTGCGCAAGTAGTAAAGCTTTGCGCGTCGCACATCACCACGTGATACCAGCTCGATCATTTCAAGAACTGGGCTGTGGACTGGGAAGGTACGCTCTACACCAACCTGGAAAGAAACTTTACGCACGGTGAAGGTCTCGCGAACGCTGTCACCTGAGCGGCGAATAACAATTCCCTGGAAAACCTGAACACGGCTACGGTTACCCTCAATGATCTTTACGTGAACCTTTACGGTGTCACCGGCACGGAAGTCTGGGATATCGGTGCGAAGAGATTTTGCATCTAGTTCATCAAGAATGTTCATTTTTATTTCTTTCCTTTTGCGCGCAGGTCAAAATGGCTAGTGTCTAATAATTTGTTGGACCCAGCTCCCCTGCGGCAGAGATGTTTGGGCTCGACTAGAAAGTCTGCCACAGGCCGAGCACAATGGCAACTAATCGTCGAGTAAATCTGGCCGGTTTTTACCAGTTCGTAGAAGTGATTGCTGGTGCCTCCACTTTTCGATTTCAGCATGATGACCAGATAGCAGAACTTCGGGGACTTGGAGTGATCTCCAGCTAGCGGGTTTGGTGTAACTCGGGTACTCCAACAAACCAGAGTTATGAGATTCTTCGGCCAGAGACTCACTGTTGCCGATCACGCCGGGAATAAGTCGACAAATTGCCTCAATCATGGCAACGGCAGCCACCTCACCGCCGTTTAGGACATAATCGCCAATCGAAACTTCGAGCACCTCCGTTTCGCCGGCTGCGTAGTCGACTACTCGTTGGTCGATACCCTCATACCTCCCGCAGGCAAAAAGCAGATGGGGCTTTTTTGATAATTCGACAGCAAGTTCCTGCGTGAACGGTATCCCGGCAGGTGTTGTGAAAATAACGACCGGCTTTTGCTCTTTGCCAATCAACTCATCGAAGGCCTCGCCCCAAGGCTCGGGCTTCATGACCATTCCGGCGCCGCCACCATAGGGTGAGTCATCCACAGTCTTGTGCTTGTCGCTGGTCCACTGGCGCAAGTCGTGAGCTTGAAATTCAATCAGGCCCTGATCGCGGGCCTTGCCAAGCAGCGAGATGTCTAGAACATCGAAGAAGTCAGGAAAAATACTGACCGCGTCAATTTTCATCGACAGCCTCGCTCACGTCCTCAAAAAGTCCACCTGGTGGGGTTATTTCTACCAGCCCAGCTTTCAGGTCAACTCTAGGCACGAAGCTCTTGATAAACGGCAGTAACACTTCGGTTTCCGCGGTCTTTATGGCTAGAAGATCCTGGGCAGGCATGTGATCCACGCGAACAACAGAACCAATTTCAATTCCCGCTCGAATTACCTTGAGTCCGGTCAGTTGGTGGTCAAACCAGGCTTCTGGTTCTGCTGGAAGCTCGTCTAGCGGCTGGTCTACAAGCAAAATCGCGCGGATTAGGCCTTCGGCCTGGTCGCGGTCATCAATGCCCTCGATGAAAAGAACTGGGGAGCTGTTGTACCAGCGAAGTTCTTTGACTGTGATGTGCTTACCGAACCAGTCAGAGTCTTCGGGGACCTGAAGCTTGAGGACAGACCCTGCGGCAAATCGCTGGTTTGGGCTGTCAGTGTAAAGCTCTAATTTGATTGCGCCTTTGAGGCCGTGTGCTTTGAGCAGTCGGCCCACGCGGAGCTCGGTGGAACTAGAAATCTGTATCCACCACGTCTACGCGGACGCGCTTGCCTCCGGCTAGCGCATTTACAACCGTCCGGAGGGCGGTTGCAGTTCGGCCGTTTTTACCGATAACGCGACCTAGGTCGTCTGGGTGCACGCGAACCTCCAGAAGATCGTTCGGCCCAACCTTGCGAGTGGCAACGGTGGCATCGTCAGGGTTGTTGACGATGGAACGAACGAGAAACTGGAGGGTCGCCTGCAACATAACTATTCGGCCTTTGGCTCTTCAGCGGCAGCTTCTTCAGCAGGAGCTTCCTCTGCGACTGCTTCTGCAGCAGGTGCCTCTTCAGCTACTGCATCCGCTGCTGGAGCTTCCTCTGCTGCTGGAGTTTCTGCTGCTGGAGTTTCTTCGGCTGCTGGGGCTTCAACAGCTGCCTCTGCAGCAGGTGCTGCCTTCTCTGCAGCAGGCGCCTCTTCGGCTGGAGCCTTCTTCTCTACCTTTGGTAGAAGAACTGACTTCTTCTTACTGTCAGGAGTGAAAGGAACCTTCTCTGGCTGTGGCTTGATGGTGTTGACCTTCTCGCCCTTTTCGTTGGCGATGTCGCCAGACAGGGTAAGTAGGACCTTGGCCTGCTCGGTTGGCTGAGCGCCAACAGAAAGCCAGTACTGTGCTCTTTCCGAGCTAATCTCAATAATCGATGGGTCGTTGGTTGGAACATAACGACCGATCTCCTCGATGACTCGACCGTTTCGGTGAGTACGAGAGTCGGCTACCACAATGCGGTAGTGCGGGGTGCGCTTTTTTCCAATGCGCTGTAGGCGGATCTTTACGGCCACAATTCTCCTGTGAGTTGCTGGGGCGAGTTTCCACCGTGAGCGTGGGGTTACACTCGGAGGTTTCTCAAGGTTTTTCGATTACGCCCAGATAGAGGGTCGAGACGCTCGAAGTAGCTAAGTCTGCCAGAAAACCGCAGCTTTTGCTAGTTCTGTATGCCAAATGCGCTGCCTGATTTTGTTTCTGACTGCGCATTGAAGCTCAACCCTTGATTTTCAGCAGCTCGTTTGGCCGGGTTTCCGGACTTCGAGCCCTTCTTTTTCTTGTCCTTCTTTTTTCCGCCAATGTAACCGCCGCCAACGGAACCGCCCATTTGAACGGGGTTGGTGCCCGGGATATTCGGCATCCCACCCTTTGACATGGTCTTCATGACTTTTGCAGCCTGCTCGAAGCGATTGACCAGCTGATTGACTTCATTGACGCTGGTTCCAGAGCCCTTGGCAATTCGGAGCCGTCGAGAGCCATTCAGGACCCTGGGCATGTTGCGCTCAACCGGGGTCATCGAGCGAATTATGGCTTCCGTGCGTGAAATCTCAGACTCATCAAAGTCTTCAAGCTGTTGCTTCATTTTTCCGGCACCAGGAAGCATGCCGAGCAAGTTTTTCATGTTTCCCATCTTGCGAAGCTGCTGCATCTGCTCCAAAAAGTCCTGCAGAGTGAACTCTTCGTTGGCTATCTTGTCGGCAAGCTTCTGTGACTCTTCCTGGTCAAAAGTGCGTTGAGCCTGTTCGATCAGGCTGATGACGTCACCCATATCCAGGATTCGACTCGCCATCCGATCTGGATAGAACGGTTCGAACGCATCCAGGCCTTCTCCGGTGGAGCTAAACAGAATCGGTGCTCCGGTCACATTGGCAACCGAGAGCGCGGCACCTCCGCGCGAATCTCCGTCAAGCTTGGTCAAGACCACGCCGGTTACGCCCACGCCGTCCTTGAATGCCTTGGCAACGTTCACCGCATCCTGACCGAGCATGGAGTCCACCACAAACAGAACCTCATCAGGACTAACGGCATCACGAATGCCGATTGCCTGCTGCATCATCTCTTCATCGACACCTAGGCGTCCCGCGGTGTCGACGATGACGACCGAAAATTGCGACTTTTTAGCGTGAGCAATCGCCTTTTTGGCAACGTCAACCGGATCGCCGACCCCGTTACCAGGCTCTGGAGAGAAAACTGGGACGCCGACTTTTTCACCAAGCACCTGCAACTGAGTGACGGCATTTGGTCGCTGCAGGTCGGCAGCAACCAAAATTGGAGTTTGGTTTTGATCCTTTAGCCACTTGGCCAGCTTGCCGGCAAGAGTTGTTTTACCCGACCCCTGCAATCCGGCGAGCATGATGACCGTTGGCGGAGATTTTGCAAACTGAAGTTTGTGGTTTTCGGTGCCCAGAATCTTGGTCAATTCCTCATTGACAACCTGCACCACCTGCTGAGCGGGGTTCAGCGCCTTAGACACCTCGTCGCCGAGGGCGCGCTCACGAATGGCCGCGATGAAGTCCTTTACGACCTCAAGCGCCACATCGGCCTCCAGCAAAGCCCGACGGATGTCCCTCAGGGTTGCATCGATGTCGCTATCGGACAGCCTGCCCTTGCCGCGCAGGTTCTTAAACGTGTCAGATAAGCGATCCGATAAATTGCCGAACAATCAAACTCCTATTTTCTTGCTACCAGGCCCTTGGCAAATTCCTCTGGAGAGAAAAATGCAAAGTCATTGACCTGCTCGCCCACACCAACGAGCTTAATTGGCAAGTCAAGCTCCTTCTGCAATGCATAGAGAATTCCTCCCTTTGCAGTGCCGTCCAACTTGGTCATAACTATTCCGGTGACCTCTGCAACCTCAGCGAAAGCCTTTGCCTGACTCATCGCATTCTGCCCGTTGGTTGCATCGATTACTAGCAAGACCTCGGAGATTTTCGCCTGTTTTTCAACAGCTCGGCGAATTTTGCCCAGCTCATCCATCAGGTCCTTCTTATTCTGCAGTCTGCCGGCGGTGTCGATGATTGCGATGTCAGCCTCGGCTTGGATCGCCAGTTCAACTGTTTGGTAGGCGACCGCTGCTGGATCAGCGCCTTCCTTAGCAGGCTTCACTAGCCGCGCTCCGGATCGTTCGGCCCAGGTTGCAAGCTGCTCAACCGCGGCTGCCCGGAAGGTGTCAGCGGCGCCCAGCACAACTTCCCAGTCACCATCTTTGAGCCACCTGGCCAACTTGCCAATCGTGGTGGTCTTTCCGGCTCCGTTGACTCCAACGACCAGAATCACATACGGCAGCTTGCCGTCATCTAGGTTCAAAGAAGAGTCGTTTCTGCTCAATCTCTCAACTAGCAGGTCTTTCAAAAGCAGCCGCAGCTCAGCGTCTGAGCTTGCCCCCTGCTTTTGAGCTACCGACTTCAACTGATTTGTAATTTCTTCGGCCGTCTCGACCCCGAAGTCCGCAAGGATCAAAATATCCTCTAGGTCATCAACATCGAAATTTTCACTAAACAGAGATCTGATGCCGGTTCCGAGCGACCGTTTTGGAAGCTCCACCGCGACCAGCTCTGGTTCGACCTCTGACGCTGCTGCTGAAGCAGGCTCCGGAGCTTTCGCCTCTGGCTCTGGTTCAGGTTCTGCTGCCTCCGCATGAACCTCTGGCTCAGGTAAAGGTACTTTTGCTGGCTCGAGCGGTTTCACCGGCGACTCAATGACTGGAGAAGCAGCCTGCTCGGCAACTACTGGTGGCTCCGCTACGAGTTCCGGCTCAGCCTGGCTTGTGGACTCTTGTTTTGAGCTCCGCAGGCGTTTTAGAAACTTAAACATCAGTTGACTGCCTCTAGTTTTTGACCAACCACCTGGGTAATTCCGTCTTGCCTCATGGAAACCCCATAGAGCGCATCGGCGATTTCCATGGTTCTCTTTTGGTGGGTCACGACTATCAACTGAGAGCTCTCACGAAGCGACTTAATCACTTCCAAGAGTCGTCCTAGGTTGGAGTCATCTAGGGCTGCCTCAACTTCATCGAGCACATAGAACGGACTTGGGCGGGCTTTGAAGATAGAAATCAATAGCGCGACCGCAGCCAATGAACGCTCACCACCTGAGAGCAGAGACATTCTCTCGATTCGCTTTCCGACCGGCTTCACTGAAACTTCAATGCCGGTCTCGAGCAGATTGTCAGAGTCCGTCAGGCTCAATGAGCCAGTTCCGCCCGGGAACAGCACTGGGAAAATCTTCTCAAATTCTTTCTTGGTGTCCTCGAAGGCAGCGTCGAAAATGTGCTGCATTTTTCCGTCTAGGTCCCTGATGATTCCAGCCAGGTCCGCCCTGGCGTCAGTAAGGTCTGCAAGCTGGTCGGTTAGGTACTTGTGGCGCTCTTCAAGAGCCGAGAACTCTTCCAGTGCCAGCGGGTTGAATGCGCCAAGCTGGTTTAGCTTGGTTTCTGCTTGGCGCAGCGACCGCTGCAAATCTTCTCTGGATTCGTTGATTTCGAGCTGTTCACCTAAGAGCTCTTCGACCGTGAGTGACAGCTCGGACTCAACTCGCTCAGTGAGGTTGGCGAGACTGATTTTCAGCTCGTGGTTTTGCAATTCGACCTCGTGTACTGAGGCAGTCAGGGTTGAGTAGCGCTGCTCCAACTCAACCGCCTGAGACCTAAGCGTTGCCAAGCGCTCGGTGCGCTGACTCCGCTTGGCTTCGAGCTCCCTCAGGCTCACTCGGACCGATCCTGCAAGTGACTCCGTCAACTTGATAACTGCTGGGAGCTTTTCAAGAGAGTCCTTAGCCGATTGAAGCTCAGCCTGCCTGGACTTCATAGCCTCTTTGGTCCGCTCCAGGCTGGCTTTTGCCTCAGCCAGCCTGCCTTTCAGTACCGCGACAGATTTGTCGGTGGCCAGCTTGCGCTCGGATAGGGTGCCGCTTTGGATGCGAACCTCAAGTTCCTGCTGGCGTGCCCGATCTAGGCTCTCAGCTAGCTCCGAACGTCGTGTAGCTGAAATCTCTACCGTTTCGGGCTCCGGCAACGCACTGAGTTCTTGCGTCAGCCTCTCAAGCTCGGTTGCTGCTGCCAACTCCTGAGCGTCGAGCGCCTCCCGCTCGACTTCGAATCGATCAATTTCGGCTTTAGCTGATTCAACCTGCGCAATCAGGCGACCAGCGCGCTCCGCGCTAGCGGCCAAGAGTGCATCGTGCTGCTGCAGTTCGGCAAGGCTTGTTTTCACAGCCTCGCTCGCTGAGCCTGAGCTCGCTTCCGCGCTGGCCAACTTCTGGGTTAGCTTCTCAATCTCCCGGGCAAGCTTCTCAATCGCTTTCGCAGCAACATCTCGCTCAGCACTGAGCTCAAGTTTTGACGGCTGCTTTTGACCGCCACCAAGGATTGAATACTCCGAGAGCAAATCCCCGTCTGTTGTAATAACTGTGATCTTTGGGTTCTTGGCCAGCGCTGCTTCGGCCTCATCCAGACTCTTGGCCACATGGAAGTTTTCAAGCAGCGCCAGCACTGAAGCTGGTGCCTGCACCAGGGTGCTGGCGTTTGGAAGCCCGGCGACACTGGCTGCTTCGCCCTTGCTGGCTGCCCCACCTGTTACCAGGAACTCAGCTCGGCCCATTTCCTTGGTCTTTAGAAACCTAATTCCCTCAATTGCCTGAGCCCTAGTCTCAACGGCAACCGCATCTGAAAGTGCACCGAGAGCCACTGAAATTGCTTTTTCGTAGCCTGATTCAATGCTGATGCTCTTGGCAAGCAGTCCCTTGATGCCGGCAAGCTTTGCCTTGATGATCTCGCCCCCGCCATCGGCTTGCTCAAGAGTCAAACCCAGCGCCACATGCCGCGCCGCCAGCGAATCTCGCTCGCGCTCTGCATCGTGGAGCTCCTGCCTGGCCTGATCAACTAACTTGCGAGCCGAAGCTTCGGCTTGCTGCGACTTTTCATATTTCTGCCGCAGTCCATCGTCTGAGGTTGAAAGGTTGCCCTGGGTCATTGCCTGCTGTTGCGACTCAATTTCAGAAATGCGCGCTTGAGCCTCAGTAATGCTGCCGGCAAGCTTCTCGCGCTGCTGGCCCATGGACTCTATGCGTGATTGCTGAAGGTTGATCTCCCCCTGCAATTGATTACGACCGTTGGTTTTTGCCTCGAGATCCGCCCGCTGACGAATCACGTTTGCGTCAAAGCTGTTGAGCTCTTCTGAAGCTTGCTGCCTTTGCGCTTCCAGTTGGCCTAGGTTTTCGATGCTCAGACGAATCTGTTGGTCAATCTCGGTCGCCTCAGCCTCAACCAGCAACAGCTCAGCAGTCAGCTGACTGATCTCTTCATCCGATTGCTCGGACTTAGCATCCTGGAGCAAGCTGATTCGCTGTGAGGCTAGATTTTGGAGGTTGCGAAGTCGCTGCTCGGCTGCCTCAAATGCAAAGAG
>Ga0208544_10000636_pt1 | contig 26609 bp, 21 predicted proteins | sample DEB08_DNA_9_FD_184526 | JGI IMG/M metagenome (GOLD analysis project Ga0208544, IMG submission 184526) | Aqueous microbial communities from the Delaware River and Bay under freshwater to marine salinity gradient to study organic matter... | ecosystem: Environmental > Aquatic > Marine > Coastal ... | reverse complement strand
CATCGCCTGTCAATTTATCTCAATGGATGAAAAAGCATGGGTTGAGGAAAGGACAGCGATAGTTCTGGTATTGATAATCGGACATTTATCTCCTCAAAAAAGCGGACATTTATCTTACAAAGTGACAAGTGGTTAAACAAACAGTACATAACAGTCTAAAAAAATCGGGCGTTTTCATAAAAAAAAATTTAGCTCCGTAGTCAACCGGAGGTTTAGGTGAAATAAATTAATATGTATGGTGATTTCAATTTTTTGACAAACAGAGGTCTATCCTTTTAATGAGTATTCACTAAAAAGGCACGTACTAATCCGATAATTTTTGACTGAAAATTGTGTGAAATTGACTGAAGTTATTTAGAAGATGGTCGAGGGGACCATTTAGTTGTAAAGACAGCCATCTTTTTTAATGGTTGCTTACAGGAGGCAATTTATTTTTATTTTTATTCGGTGGGTTTATTTTATTGATGAATAGATAGATTTAATCGACAAATAGATTTTTTAACAAATTGCTACTTCTATAATTTAAATAGGTAAGAAAACAAGCTATCGACACTTTTCAAAAATTACAGGTTGAACAGAGAATGTTCTTACCTCTACTTAAATCCGTGTTAAAAGAATTTTTCAATAGAATACCCTTTAAACTTAGGGAATTGGGATAATTGGTATGTTGTGTTACCTATTCACGGCTACCGAACTACGTCACAAATAGTTACCTCTTTTTTTCCTTGACATAACAAAACAATATCATTCAACAAACTTTGCCCATCCATATCAGGCAATAAAGAAATATTTTTTTTCACATATAACAAAACAAATAAGCGTGCAAGCCATCGAAAACGTCACATCTTTTTTATATTGGTGCTACATAACCAGATAGTTACAGGTATCTTGTGCCTGTCTTTTATCACTGGGGGGTAGATAAAAGATATTAGGGAATGAGCTTTAGTTCATTCCCTTTTTGATAATAATAGACCCAGTTGTATCATTCAAAAAACAAAATGAAAAGTATTATAACAGGATTGATTTTATTGATGCCGTTAAACGTTTTTGGGGGATTGGATACTTTGAATAGAAAATACGCCTAAATTCATTACAAATAACCTAAAATCAATAGCTCCCTTTGGCTCATCGTTGGAATTGAGTCAAAAGTAGTAGGCTGAACGAGCGTAGATTTGCTATCCACGATAGCTATTATGGATAGTAAATCTAAATTTAGCCGATAACATGTATTTTAAGATTTACTAAATTCCAAAAATTCAGCAAATTTGTCCTTACCGAAATCCCGCATTAATTCCCTCCAAAGCAGCCGAGCCAGGACATAAATCTTCCTCCTGTAAACTATTCAAAGGTCGTTTAGAAGTTTTCATTAAATCGTGCAAACCTCTACTTTTAGGGTCGATGTACAATAAACCTGTTAGAATATCGCCTGTTAATTTAGCTTCTTGTAAGCGCATCACGGCAGAATATCTATCGGTTGGATCCCAATTCGGAGATAATTTATCTAGGTGTATTTTCGACCCATCGTGTAAGGCTACACTTGTCGATGTTCCTGCTTCATAATCCACCGTAATTTCTTCTTCGTGGGGAACAAAATCAATAGTGGAAGTTGCCTCTTGGTGGTCCCTAACAAATTGATAGGATTTGGTGGAGCCTTTATTATTATTGAAAGTCACGCAAGGAGAAATGCAATCTATAAAAGCAAATCCTGGATGCGACATTGCTGCTTTAATCATCGGCACTAATTGGTCTTTATCCCCAGAAAAACTACGTCCAACAAAAGTAGCACCTAGTTCTAATGCCATGCCAACCAAATCAATCGCTTGAAAAGAATCATTCAATCCAGAAGATTTACTGATAGACCCAAAATCGGTCGTAGCAGAATCTTGCCCTTTGGTCAAGCCATAACACCCATTATTCATCACAATGTAAGCCATGTTTAAATTCCGCCGAACGGCATGGACAAATTGCCCCATGCCAATAGAAGCGGTATCTCCGTCGCCCGATACACCGAGGTAAATTAAATCTCGGTTCGCCATATTTGCGCCTGTGGTCACAGAAGGCATCCGACCGTGTACGGAATTAAAACCATGGGAATTGCTCAAAAAATAGGTCGGTGTTTTAGAAGAACAACCAATCCCTGATAATTTGGCTAATCTATGTGGCTCGACCGACATCTCAAAACAGGCTTGCACAATCGCCCCACTAATGGAATCATGTCCGCAACCTGCGCAAAGGGTCGAAATAGCGCCTTCGTAATCTGCTCGGACGTAGCCGACTTTATTCTTTTTTAAACCAGGGTGTCTGAAAGTGGGTTTGATATAAGTCATCTTTATTAGTTATGAGTGATGAGTGATAAGTTATGAGTGATGAGTATGTGTGAGGAGCTTACTTATAACTCATAACTACACTAGTGCTGGCAAATGCTGCCCAATCCGTTCCATAATAGTCGCCGCTGTAATCGGCATGCCATCATAATTTAAAATAGCCGTTAATTTCTTTGGGTCGGCATCTAATTCATTCATGAGTACCGAGCGCATTTGTCCATCTCTATTTTGTTCGATGACAAATATTTGTTCGTGACTATTGATAAAATCTTCGACGGTTTGATTGAATGGAACGGCTTTGATACGAAGGGCGTCTAAATAAATGCCTTCTTTTTCAAATAAGTCCATCGCTTCTAAGGCCGAATATCTGGTCGTACCAAAGAATATAATGCCCATATCGGTCTTTTCTTTGGCTTCGGTTACTTCTGGTATGGGTACATAGCTTTTGGCAGTTTCCCATTTTTTTAGGAGGCGATTGACGACTCTTACATAAGTATCGCCATCTTCGGTATATTTCGCATATTCATCTCTCGATGTTCCTCTGGTGAAAAACGAGCCTTTGGTTGGATGTGTCCCGGGGATAGTTCGGTAACAGATACCATCATCATCTACATCCAAATAACGACCAAATTCTTTAATGCGCTCTAAATCTTCGGCATCATAAACTTTTCCACGGTCATATTTTCTAGTATCATCCCATTTTAAGGGTGGGCACATATGCGAATTCATTCCCAAATCTAAGTCAGAAATCATCATCACAGGCGTTTGAAAACGGTCGGCCAAATCTAAACAGTCTGCCATCATTTCAAAGCATTCCGTTGGAGTACTTGGGAAAAGGGAAATATGTTTAGTATCACCATGAGAGGCGTAAATCGTGGAAATAATATCAGGTTGTTGCGTTCTAGTCGGCATTCCTGTAGATGGACCGCCTCTTTGTACATTCACTAAAGTAACTGGAATTTCTGCAAAATAAGCCAAGCCAATAAACTCACTCATTAAGGAAACACCTGGACCACTTGTTGCGGTAAAAGCTCTAGAACCATTCCACGTTGCACCAATCACCATACCCATCGCAGCTAATTCGTCTTCTGCTTGCACAAAAGCATAATTTTTTCTCCCATCAGCATCAACTCTTAATTTTTTGCAATGGGTTTCAAATCCTTTGGCTACCGAAGTCGAAGGCGTAATTGGATACCAAGCCATGACGGTAGCGCCTCCATAAATAGCGCCTAAACCAGTTGCTTCATTGCCTTCAATCAAGATAGAATCCCCTACTCCATCCATGCGTTCTAAACGATATTTTAAAGGGCACTCATAATTAGCTTTAGCAAAATCGTAGCCTAAATCCAAGGCTTTATAATTATTAGGAATCAACTTAGGTTTCTTAGCGAATTGTTCGTCAACGATATTTTTAATCACCTTCATTTCTATATCCAACAAAGCCACTAAAGCCCCAACATAGATGATATTCTTAAAAAGTTGCTGCAATCGAGGCACTTGATAATGCTCCATACTCAATTTCATCATTGGAATCCCAATATAATTGATGTCTTCCCGAATGAATTCTGCATGCAATTTTCGAGTGCTATCATAAACAAAATAACCGCCTGATTTCACCGAAGCAATGTCCTTTTTTAAACTCTGCGGATTCACGCCCACCAATAAATCAATCCCCGTTCGACGGCCTAAATAACCATCTTTATTAATTCGGACTTCATACCAAGTCGGTAATCCCTGAATATTAGAGGGAAATATATTTTTGGGCGAAACAGGAATGCCCATCCTAAATATCGTTTTGGCAAACATGTTATTGGCACTCGCTGAGCCTGTACCATTTACGTTCGCAAAGCGAACAACCATATCGTTAATTATATCCAATTTTCTTGATTGTTTGATTGTTAAATTGTTTGATTGTTACCAACTGGCAACTGGTAACTCGCAACTGGCAACTAATTACTTCGAGCAACATCCCTCCATCTCATAAGTCTTCGTCACACTATACATATACTTCTGCATATCCCAAGCGGCTGTTGGACATCTTTCGGCACAAAGTCCACAATGCAAACAGACATCTTCATCTTTAATCATCACTCTCGTAGTGGGTAAAGTTTCCGAAACGTAGAGGTCTTGAGTGGTATTAAGTGCTGGTACTCTTAAATTAAGTCGAAGGACATCCTCTTCGTCATTTTTGATAAAAGTGATACAATCGGTTGGACAAACATCCATACAGGCATCACATTCGATACATAATTTATCATCAAAAACGGTCATTACATCACAATTCAAACAACGCTGGGCTTCTTTGAAACCTTCCAAAGCAGTGAAACCTAATTCTACTTCCACTTTTCTATCTCTCAACGTCTTCTTTTTATCTTCATGCCCAACTTTATATCGTACATCTTCCACCACAGGACTGTCATACATCCATTCGTGAATCCCCATTTTTTGGCGATATAAATTGGTCATCGGGTCTGGACGATCCGTTACCAAATTATCTCCTTCACAGAATAAGTGCATAGATACAGCGGCTTGATGCCCATGTGCTGCTGCGGTAATTACGTTTTCAGGGCCAAAAGCAGCATCTCCACCAAAAAATACTTTTGGTAAAGTAGATTGAAACGTTTTTTCATGTAAAACAGGAATGTCCCATTTACCGAATTCAATGCCTAAATCTCGTTCTATCCAAGGGAAAGCATTATCCTGTCCGATAGCAATAATCACATCATCTGCTTCGATAAATACATCAGGTTCGCCTGTTGGGATTAATTTTCTTCGACCAGAAGAATAATCTGCATAAACTTTTCCAAAAATGACGCCTTTTAATTTCCCATTTTTGACCACAAATTCTTTGGGTGGCATATTATTCATAATCGGAATGTCCTCCATTTGGGCATCTTCAATTTCCCAAGGCGAGGCTTTCATATCTTTAAATGGACTTCTGACAATTACTTTTACGTCTTCTCCGCCGATTCTTCGAGAAGTTCGACAACAATCCATCGCCGTATTTCCGCCACCTAAGACAATTACTTTTTTACCGATGGATTTTTTATGCTCAAAAGCGACACTCGCTAAAAATTCAATACCTATGTGGATATTGTCTCCCGCTTCTTCAAAGCCTGGTAAGTTTAACTTTCTACCAGAAGGTGCACCCGTTCCAACAAATACCGCATCATAATCTTTGGACAAAATTTCGTCCTTCATGCTATGCACAAAATGATTAAAATAGGTATGAATTCCTAAATCCAAGACATAATTCACTTCTTCATCCAATACTTCTTCGGGTAATCGGAAAGCAGGAATTTGTGTCCGCATCATCCCACCGCCTTTATGCCATTCATCAAATAAATGAATTTCATAGCCTAAAGGTGCTAAATCTCTCGCTACCGTTAAAGAAGCTGGACCACCACCAATTAAAGCCACTTTTTTACCATTGGGTTTAAAAGGGCCTTGGGGCATGTGTTTTTTCACATCACCTTTATTATCTGCAGCTACTCGTTTGAGTCGGCAAATAGCTACAGGTTTTTCTTCTACTCGTCCTCTACGGCAAGCAGGTTCACAAGGGCGGTCACAAGTTCTTCCCAAAATACCTGGGAAGACATTGGATTCCCAATTAACCATATAAGCTTCGGTATATTTTTCATCCGCAATCAAGCGAATGTACTCTGGCACAGGTGTATGTGCAGGGCAGGCGTACTGACAATCGACAACTTTGTGAAAGTACTCTGGGTCGTTAAGGTTAGTCGGTTTCACGCTAATGATTTTTGTTGTTTACTATTTATACCTATATTTTTTTTATGAAATTCAATTCTATACAGGCTTATCTGTAACAATGATTTTATTAGACTTGTTACCCTTTAATAAATACTCCATTAAAAACGTCTTTTTCCGCTATTTTAACCTAAAAAATGAGTCCGTAACTGGGCTATGCACTAATTTTTTAAGCCAAACTATCGAAAAAATACGAATTTTACTGTAGCACTTCTCAAAGGGTAACAAGTCTATTATGCTTATTTTTTCTTACAAAAAAAAAGTAGATTGGTTTTATTATACATTTAAAAGATTAACTTTTCTAAATCTATCAAAGCGCCATTTAAAACCTTTAATAAATTTTAAATTAACACAAGTGACAACTGGAAATCACCTCAAAAAATAATGCTTGTTACGAATGTAGTAATAAGTTTTACTTTAATGCAAGGATTTTTGATTAATTTTCAAAAAAATCAATCGCTCTCTGTAAGAAAGTCGCAATTTAATATGGAGTTGTTTGGAAAGGTATTTAGTTAAATTTGGTCAAATATAGGGCATTATTATTTATAATCAACAATGTTTATCAAAAAACAGCAAACTTTTTGGCAAATGCTTTTCCCAATAAGCCCATTCGTGAATGCCCTCGAATTCTTCATAAATATGAGGAATCCCCGCAGTATTTAATCGCTGATGCAGCACTCGATTATACTCAATTAAAATATCCGCATTCCCACAATCAAACCGAACAGGCGGTAATTTATTTTCATTACTTTGCAGCATTAAAAAAACATCCTCATTTTTTTCCAACACTTGTTGGTAATCCGATAATGGTTCTTCTACAAATAATGCCATTTGTACTAAAGAAGTAATGGCACTGTGTGCGGCAATTGCTTTAAATTTCTCAGGATATTTTGCCCCTAATTTCAAAGCACCAAAACCGCCCATCGACAAACCACTAATAAATAAACTGGTAGCATTAGTCGCTTGTGGAATATTTAATTTAACAGCATCCACAACATCTTCCACTATCCATTGCTCGAAGTTGTACCCATTGTGGGCTAGATATGCGGATCCATCTCCCCATAATCCATCAGATGGCATAGCTAAAATCATCGGTCGGATTTTTCCTTCGTTGATTAATCGTTGGGCAGTTAGGTGGGCACCTGCTTGTCTTGACCAAGAATTGGCGCTGCCATAAACGCCATGTAAAAGGATAACAATTGGTAAATTGGTAGCATCTTCATTTTCAGGAACGAATACACAAATATTACCCCTTCCTTTTAGGTTCGGTGTTTTGACGGTAATGTAGCGTAAATTATCACTTTCGAAACGAAGGTCGGATATTTTGATGGTGCGAAATCTGGGTATTTCTGGCATGGTATGAATAATTAAAAGTAATTGCTAACAGATGTTTTTTGATGCAAAATTTAGAAAGGTAAAAATAGCAGATAAGTTGAATATTAAAAAGGTAGGGTATTATTCTTTGACTCTTAAATGGGCAATTTGCTAAATTTTCAAAATTTAGTAAATCCCTAAAGTCTTGAATTTCAAAAGAATCAAGGTTTACTAAATCTGCTAGATTTAGCAAATCAATGGTTCTTGGTCAATCTGTGAAAGCCTAGCTACCTTTTACCTCAACAATAATAGATATATGTCACTCCGTTAACAATCCTACCGCTCAAAAGAATACCCCTTCTTAAGGAATAAAATCAATTACCCAGATTGCTTAATCGACTTACGAACCACATCCCTTTTATCAAAAACAGTCCGCCCACCCAATAAATTAGATTCTGCCCATTCCTTTTCGATGAGTTTCTCAAAATTATTATTAGGGACAAAAGTAATGAGGACTTCCTCATAAACTCATCAACCTTATGTCCTCATCACCTCACTACTCCTTCTTCGCCATCATTTCCTGCGCTTCTTTCAAAGGCGCTTCCAAATCCATCCGAGTAATTTCTATATCTGGCTTTAGGTCCACACTTTTGGCAACTAATTGGTCTTTTTTAGCAGGATGTTGCGCACAAATCATAGTTTGTAAATCATCACAATAAGGCACTGCAAAAGTATAATTGACGCTTGGAATATCGACCACTTCATCTTCTTCTATATCTTTATGGATATGCATGTGGTCTGGATCTGGCAAATTCAAGCTATATTTTTTACCAGATGCTTGAATAAAATCTAATTGAATCGCATCTCTTTGGGCTAAATTTTTCTTAGGCACACCATTTTGAATCCCTTTAAATTTAAAAGCCAATTGTTCCTTTTCATTCACCATTTCCATCATGACTACGGGTTCATAACCAAAAATATTTTCAATATCTTCTAAATTACCAGCAAAAGCTATGGCTGGTTGTTGGTTAAGTTTTTCGTAGAAATTATCAATAATTCGACCACAAGTTCGCTTAAAATCTCGCACAACATGGTCGCCGTCGTCTTGCATAATGCATAAACCATCTAGTGCTCGATAATATATTTTTCCATCATAATCTTTAAATCGTTCACAAATACCATTTTCATAGCCATTTTCCGCATTAAAAGCTTCGCATAATTCCTTGCTATCAAACATCGCAGAAGGTTCAGACATATACCAACTTTGTCCATTTAAATGCTCTAAAGGGCTACAATCCTTAGTAGGAAATCCATTTTCTGCATTAAAATCTTGACAACCTTTTAAAGAGGAAAACATATTTGCGCCATCAGGATGTTCGAAACAAGCACAAAGGTCGTATTCATCACTCAAGTTAAAAATAGCATGAGCCGATTCATGAATGGCTGTTCCAAAATTATAGCTCTCGGCAGTAAATAGATTATAAGACAAGAAATGCATATTGCTTTTTAAATAAGCGCCATCACTATAAGGTTCTTTATGCATTAATCCATAAGCATCTATGCCTTGAATTTCTGAATTTTTCACAAAACTAGGAAAAGCATCCTCCTCATAAAAATTTTTGGAAATTGATAAGCCATCTGCTTCTCGTTGTGTATAATAAAACTGCCAATTTTCTTTATGTCCGCTAATTTTATTATTCTGATGAAATCCATCAAAAATCAATTTTTCCATATCTGTCAAGAATCCTCGCCAATCTTGTTGATAATCTGTATCCGGAAACAAACAAAGATTGATAGAATTGGTCAAAGGACTTCGAGAAGTCGCATATAAGGTAATTTTGTCTAAAGACCACCTCGAATCTCCCGCATCAAAAATAGCTAATCGTTCAGATACTTCCCCCTTAGTATTATGCACTCTAAAAATATATTCGACATTTGAAAATGCGCTAAACCCTCTAGCAAAATTAAAAGCTACATCCGCCACTTTTTCTGTTCCTGAAAATTCCCAGTCATAAACCAAGCCCCATTGACTATCTAATCGCTTTCTTTTAGAGGGCAAGCCATCATTATTTTCATATAATTCGTATTCATAAACCATCAACTCCACCTTAATAATCCCTTCATTATCAGCTACTTTTGTTTTAAAAGTAACCGCCTGATTATTTTCTGGATGCAATGGACTATGTATCCAATAATCAAAATTTGCTGCCCCAATTATAGGTTCAGGATATACTGCAGGTTGGGTTGTCTTGCAACTTTGAAAAATACCCAATCCAATAATTAATACAATAAAAAAAATCAATCTTCTCATGATACAATGGGGTTTATAGAGGGTCGTTAAAAGGTGTATATATTTAGAACGGGATAGAAAACCAAAAATGTCGATGTTAAATTGGTAAGCAAAAAATCATAAATCATAATTCATAAATCTTGAATCATAAATCTACTTTAATAAAACTAACAGATTTATGATTGATGATGTATAATTTCAGATGTATGATTTGAGGCAAACAATTAACCTTATTATCGGCTCGCTTATTCCAGATATCAGCCTAACAACCGATAACTGTTTCACTTGTCTAAGTCATTTCTCGTCTAATCTAAAAACAATACCTGTTTTGATAAGTTGGTTGTTTTTTGTGTACTAATAAAACCTTTAATAATTGAGCATACACAAAAGGTGATTTGTTGGTGGTAAAAGGAACAAACTTTTATTTGGTAGAGTTCTCTATTAACGCCAATAAAACCATAAAAGGTATTACAGGGGATAGTTTAACAAAAAATAAATGGGGAGAAAGATGGTAATTTTAAATTTATTTTTTTAATATAAATTAATTTAAATTATTTATTCCACTTTTGCAACTGTTTGACGACGGCAGCAAAGTCTTTTGGCAGAGGAGCTTCAATAATTAACCTTTTTTGGGTAGTTGGTTGGTCTATTTCTAAGCGATAAGCATGCAAGGTGGTGCGACTCATTAATGGGCGTTCTTCTTTGCCTTTGCCCAATTTAAATTTTTTCAATTTTACTTCGGAGAGTAGAAATCCTGTTCTTGTACCATAAAGCGCATCTATGGCTAATGGAAAGCCAATCGCCTCAAAATGGACTCTAATCTGATGGGTTCTCCCTGTTTTAATGTTAGCTTCTACTAAAGCAAAATTTCTAAATTGTTCGATAACTTTATAGGTAGTTAAGGATTTTTTTCCTTTATTAGACACCATCATTTTCCCTGGTTTGGCTGGATGTGGCGCAATTCCTTGGTTAATTTCGCCTTCGGTAGGTGTCATTATACCATCTACTAAGGCATAATATATCTTTTCGACCGTTCTTTCCTGAAATTGTTGACTCAATGCTTTGTGCGCTTCCACATTTTTAGCAAAACAAAGAATACCGCTGGTCTCTTTATCTAACCGATGAACGGTAAATACTTTTCCGTATTTATTATTCAAAAAGCCCAATACATTGGGTTTAGTCTCATCAAATCGGTCAGGAATAGACAAATACCTTGCAGGTTTATTTACAATCACTAGGTCTTCGTCTTCGTGGAGAATGGCTACTTGTTGCTTCAATGCTTAATTTTTAGTAGAAAATGAATTTGCAAAAGTAGTTAATCTGTCATTAGGATTAAAGACGGAGGTAATTTTCAATTTTCAATTTTCAATTTATAATTTTCAAATTGGTAAAGTAGTACGTAGAATCTATCAGAATATTCACAAAATATACAGTCATGATTCTACCCAAACAGTAAACCTAAACCATTCATTTTCAGCATGAAACAAATGTATGAATTCTAACCCAAAACAACAATTAGGATAACAAATCGATAATCTCAGAACACTATTTAATCTTCTCCTATTTGTTTATTTAGCCGTTGAAAATTATAAATTGAAAATTGAAAATTTCCACTCTAATTCAACATCTTTACTTCATTCATCGCAATATTAATCAAAGGCCTATCTTTAGTAGCGGCTTCTTTGCTCGTTGGAATAGCCATAATCATATCTAAAACTTCCAAGCCATCAACGATTTCTCCAAAAATGGTATAATCGCCATCCAAAAATGGATAGCCACCTCGAACCTTATACCAAGCTCTTTGGAAATAACTAAATTTCCGATTTTCATTCTCATGCGAATCTATTTGTTTGTCATTTTGCACCCAACCTTGGGTAACAAAAAATTGGCAACCACTAGATTTACGTTCTGGGTTTCCACTATCAGGAATTCTCGCTGCCGACAAAGCCCCTTTCTTATGGAAGTGATTTGCTCGAATTTCCGCTGGAATTTGACCACAATTATCTACACCCAATGGCTTAGTCAAAGGTGCATTTTTAGAATTAGGATCCCCTCCTTGCGCCATAAAATAAGGAACACTACGGTGGAATAAGGTACCGTTGTAAAAACCTTCCTTCACCCGCTTGATAAAGTTATCCCGGTGAAGTGGCGTGTCATTATACAGTTTGAAGGTCATATCTCCAAAATCTGTACGAATCATAACAAGACGTTCATCTTGTGCGACTACATCAGTACTATTAACTGTCATAGCCAATAGAAAAATCATCAAAAAGGAAAAGCATTTACTCATCTTTTAAAATGTTTTAGTTTAGTAAAATAAAAATGATAAAAAATATAATCGTCTATTAAAACTTAGCAACGAGTTCATTAAAAAAATCCAATAATGTGATGGGTAAAACGGGCAGGGGTTGTTTTTTTGTGTGATAGGTAGCTCAAAAATATCAATTTCTCGAGTAAAATGCCAACAACTAGTTTGATTTAAAACAGATATTTTAAGTTACGAAATGTACTTCCTTGTTTATCAGCTTTATTTCGGCTTTTTAGATAAACAGGTTAAAAATTGATATTATTAAAATTTATAATGTAATTTAAGAATATCCAATATCCGTTATTTCAGGTTCAAAATATTTCCCATCTGGTAACAAGTCCGACATCGAGGTTCATAAGTATCTTTCTCCCCCAAAACAACCTGTCCTTCATCTGCTGCCAAACGATAAGAATGCGTTGCCAAATTGCCACAATGCTGACAAATAGCATGGACTTTAGTGATATATTCAGAAACTGCTAATAAATTAGGCATTGGACCGAAAGGCTTACCCAAATAATCCATATCCAAACCTGCGACGATTACTCTAATGCCTTTAAGCGCCAAAGTTTGGCAAACTTCCGTGATTTCCATATCAAAAAACTGGGCTTCATCTACCCCAACGACATTCACCCCTTCTACTAGTTCCAAAATTTTTGCAGCACTAGCGATAGGCGTCGATAAGATGGAATTGGAATCATGTGAAACAACTGCCAGATCATCGTACCGAGTATCTATTTTTGGCTTAAAAATCTCTACTTTTTGATTAGCAATTTTAGCTCGTTTTAAACGACGAATTAATTCCTCTGTTTTCCCAGAAAACATGGAACCACAAATAACTTCTATCCATCCGCTGCGTTGTCCTTTAAAATGAGGTTCTAAAAACATGGTTTAGTGATTGGTGATTAGTGATTGGTGATTCCTATATTTCATCACCACTGACTAGTGGTTCAAGTAATAAATAATTGACAACTAATTATGGTTACGATGTTGCCATGTTGCCATGTTATATATGTAACAACGTAACATGGCAACAACGCAACGAAAATTAAATCATCTAATATTTTTAAATCAACCTACTAGTTATTTTGAAAACCACAAATAACCATGTTTTTTTCACCATTGACCAATAGTTTGCCTAAAAAAACGTTTGTAATTATTGAAATTGCTCGTAAATAGCCCTTAAAAGGAATTAACGCTAAAAAATCGGGCAATAATTCTAACTTTTTTATAAGTTTGACCACTCGTCAAGAGACATCACTTAAAAATATATGGTTTGTTAGTTAGGTATTGTTTTCAACCCATAACTCGCAACCCGCAACTGAAATAACCTACATGAATCTAACTAAAGCTAAAATTCTTTTAGATAAAATAAATCGTTTATATAAAAGTATGAGTTTGGATGCCGAAAATGTGGCAACCATTGAAAAAGATTTGATGCGCGATTATGTCAAGCAATTATACGATGCATTTATACAGGAAGAAGCGGAAATTGCTATCCCTGTTAGACCTAAAAGGGTAACTCCTAAACCAACTTATACGCCACCGCCAGTCTATTCGTCACCAGCACCAGTTGTAAGGAAGAAAATAGAAACGGCTACTCCGCCACCGCCGCCGCCTGTTGTGGAAGAAATAACCGCATCAGTAGTACCACCTCCGCCACCACCAAGAGTTGAGACACCACCACCGAGGATTGTGGTAACTCCTCCTCCGCCGCCGCCTGTGATAGAATCTGCCCCTATACCCGTTGCAATTCCTAAACCAAAAAAAGTTACGCCAACGACTGTAGTTGACCCAGAACATGCAGATTTATTCCAAGTAAGTAACGATGCGAGAGAACTATCAGAGAAATTAGGCCAATCTCGTATTATGGACTTAAATAATGCAATGGGACTCAATGAAAGAATCTTCACCGTCAATGAACTTTTTGGCGCAGACAATTCGCTTTATCGAAATGTCATCCGAGATTTAAATGGTTTAAAATCTTTTGAAGAAGCAAAAGCTTATTTGTCTACCAATATTGCAGAAAAATTTAATTGGACACATAAAAGTAAACGAAATAAGGCGAAGAATTTCATTAAATTGGTGAAACGAAGATATCTATAATTTAATTTCAAATTTTCAATTTTCAGTGGACAATTTTCAAAAGAGAAAGCGACTCTATTCAGCTTTAATTCTTTTGAAAATTGAAAATTCTAAATTGAAAATTGAAAATTATCCACTCTATGGCAAAACCAAAATTCTATGTAGTCTGGCAAGGTGCAGCCCCAGGCATTTATACTTCTTGGAAGGATTGTCAACGGCAAATCAAAGGTTTTCCGAATGCCAAATACAAATCTTTTAAGACAGAAAAAGAGGCGAAAGCAGCCTATTATTCAGGCGCAGCAACAGATTTTATTGGTACTGGTAAAAAATCAAAAACTACGACCCTATCCGCCGCTTCTAGACAAGCCATTATTTGGGAAAGTATTAGTGTAGATGCGGCTTGTTCGGGCAACCCTGGTGTGATGGAGTATCAAGGCGTACACACCAAAACAAAACATCAGTATTTTCATCAAAAATTCAACTTAGGAACGAATAATATAGGAGAGTTTTTAGCTTTGGTTCACGTTTTAGCTTGGTTAAAAAAGGAAGGTAAAAACACACCAATCTATACAGATTCTAAGATTGCGATGGGTTGGGTAAAAGCTAAGAAATGTCGCACAAAATTAGTGAAAAATATTAAAACAGAAGCGCTTTTTGAAGTAATAAGGCGAGCAGAGATTTGGTTACATAATAATTCATTTACCAATCCTATTTTAAAATGGGAAACTAAAAGTTGGGGCGAGATTCCTGCTGATTTTGGTAGGAAATAATTCTTTCTTTAGAATAGAGAGATTTAATCTGATATTTTGTTAAAATCTTGAATACTATTGGCTAATTTCAGGAGTTTCTATCTCTATTCTCTCAATGAAATGGTCTCTAATCTCTACTCTATTAACTTAACGTCTTTCCACCACAAATTTCATTCGATACTCCGACTTTATCTTTCCTTTCTTAATATTTTCCAACTTTCTTTTAATCAATCGCTTTCTAATAGGCTTTAATTTCTCTGTAAATAATAAGCCGTCAATATGGTCGTATTCATGTTGTACGACTCTAGCGTTAATACCAGTATAAGTAACCGTATGTTCCTCAAAATTTTCATCTAAAAAGCGAATGGTTAAGGTATCTTGACGCTTTACATCTCCTCGAATATCAGGAATACTCAAACAACCTTCTTCATAAGCCCATTCTTTACCTGTTTCTTCTACCTTTTGCGCATTGATGAATACCTGTTTGATACCATCAGCTTCTTTGCCTTCTTCCATCACTTGAACAGAATCAACCAAGAACAACCGAATGCCTCTGCCAATTTGAGGTGCAGCTAAACCAACTCCTTTTGCATTGTACATGGTCTCCCACATATCGGCAAGCAATTTCTCCAATTCAGGATAATCTTTATCAATATCCTTTGCTACTTTCTTTAAAACAGGTTGCCCATAGGCATAAATTGGTAATATCATATTTTCTTTAAGATGTCAGAAGTCAGACCATTTCATTGTCAGACCACTTCGTTGTCAGATAAACCTAAGTCATCTGATTTCTGACAGCGAAGCGGTCTGACCTCTGACTTCTCTTTAAGCATTTTTATTTATACAATTCAAATCCTCAAAAGCAACAGTTAAACGCTTGACAAAGTTTTCTTGTCCTTTTCTCAGCCACTTTCTTGGATCGTAATATTTCTTGTTTGGTACGTCGTCCCCATCTGGATTTCCGATTTGTGCTTGCAAGTACCCAGAGTTATCATCTGCATAATGCTTCACACCTTCCCAAAAAGCCCATTGCATGTCGGTATCAATATTCATTTTTACTGCCCCGTAGCCTACTGCCTCTTTAATCTTCGCTTTTTCAGAACCAGAACCACCGTGGAAAACAAAATTGATTGGGTTATCTTTCGTATTAAATTTCTCTTTGATATAATCTTGAGAATTCTTTAAGATAACTGGTGTCAATTCTACATTACCTGGACGGTAAACACCATGTACATTACCAAATGCTGCGGCAATCGTAAAACGATCACTTACTGCACTCAATGCTTCATAAGCTGCAGCTACCTCTTCTGGTTGCGTATATAATCTAGCACTATCAATGTCAGAATTATCTACCCCATCTTCTTCTCCACCAGTTACGCCTAACTCAATTTCGATAGTCGTACCAATTTTCGACATGCGCTCCATGTAAGCTTTGCAGATTGAAATATTTTCTTCTAATGGCTCTTCTGATAAATCCAACATGTGAGAGCTATATAATGGCTTCCCTGTTTGCGCAAAGAATTTCTCCCCTGCTTCTACCATACCATCCATCCAAGGCAATAATTTTTTAGCGCAATGGTCTGTATGCAAAAGTACAGGTACTCCATAGGCTTTTGCCATATTATGTACATGTAAAGCACCAGAAATCGCTCCTAAAATGGCTGCTTTTTGATTTTCATTCGACAAGCCCTTTCCCGCAAAGAATTGCGCACCACCATTTGAATATTGGATAATTACTGGAGAGTTTACCGCTTTCGCAGTCTCTAATACTGCATTGGCAGAATCTGTTCCTACTACATTTACGGCAGGTATTGCAAAATTATTTTCATTCGCATAATTCAGTAATTCCGTAACCTCATCACCGAAAAGAACGCCGGATCTAAAACGAGCCATATTTATTTATTTTTTGTTAGAAAAATTTAAGGGGCAAAGTTAGTGTAAAATCTACAATAACTATAAATCTAAGCTCACAAAGTTAAGGATATTTATGGTTCTCGAAAAGGGGTATTTGAAAAGTGCTAAGATTTCCGCCATTCTAGCAACTATTTCTACAATTTCTGCACTATTCCTTGCGAAATTCAACCTATCATTATGCAAGAAATTCCAGTAGTCACTTTAAGTTTTTGGCCAATCATTTTCATAATTGCAGGAGGGCAAAGCATGTTCTTCTCCTTTTTATTGCTAACCAACAAAAAACAATTAGCCTCCAACAACTACTTAGCTGCCTTCTTATTTTCCTTTGGTTACATGCTAATCTTTAATTTCTGTTATTGGACTAATTATATTTATGAGTTTCCCCATTTCTTTTACACCAATTTACCCTTGAATTATTTATTTGGACCACTATTATTACTCTACTTAGATTCCTTACGACCGCAACCAAAATTACAAAAATGGTGGTGGGTACATTTTATTCCTGTGGTCATTTATCTTTTATTTTTTTCTCCCTTCTATTTCCAGCCTGCTGCTACTAAATTAGCCAACATCACAGGCGTAACTCCTTTTCCAAAGCCTTATTTTGAATCCTTAAGTTTCATTAAATATATGGGGCGATTTAAAATTTTCGGATTGCATTTATTGATTTATTTTGGTTGGAAAATACACTTATACTTTAAGTTAATAGCCCCTAAAAAAATCAAATTTTTCTCCCCTGAAACAGCCATCATCCGTAAAAAATGGTTACGCATATTATTAGCATTATATGCCGCTTTTCTGTTCAGTTACCTAAGTTATTTTTTAATAGTCAATCAACCCTTCTTTCAGCTAGCACACGATTTTTTAATTTGTAGCATCATGACCATTTCCATTTATGCTATTGGTTATTTAGGCTATAAACGACCCCTTATTTTTTCTGGCGGTTTACTTAAAAAGGCGTTTTTAAAAGAAAAAAAATATGCCACTTCTTCTTTGACAAACACCGCAGCTCAGTCTATTGAAAAAGCATTGCTTCATTTTATACAAAACGAAAAACCTTATCGGAATAATGAATTAAAGATGAAAGATTTAGCCGCTCAATTAAATACTTCTTCCCATCATTTATCCCAAGTTATCAATGAAAAATTTGGCAAAAGCTTTAATCAATACATTAATGAGCTTCGGATAAAAGAAGCGCAGCAATTATTAGCCAATCCTACTTTCGAAAAAACTTATATTATTCAAATTGCTTATCGTGTTGGTTTTAATAATAAGACCACTTTTAATGCGGCTTTCAAAAAAATAGTTGGTTGTTCCCCTCGGCAATATCGCGCGCAATTATCCGCAACAATAGATAGTCCCGTAAAAAATTGATAATTATCCGCTGCCATCCATCCGTTGTCACCTGTATGTATTGATTGGCAACGGATGGATGGCAACGGATGGATGGCAACGGATTTGACGAGCTAGATAAAATATTAAATAGTTTTTCAATATTAACTTTTTATCTGACGCTCTAAAATGGTATTGCGCCGACTTAAGGAACAGCAAAAGCGTCAAACTTTATAATTCTTCACTTTTTATCCCCACCTAAAGTTCATTTTTGGAAAATGCTGGTAGTCCGATAACCACTATCAGATATTTCTTATCACTCTTCAAAATATTGAACTTTATGAAAAAATTAATTCCTTCTTTATTATTCCTTTTATGGATTAGTTGGTATGGCTGCAATTCTGAAGCACCCAATTTAAGTAGCGACGAGGTATTTGCCATTCGAACAATTGATGTTGATAATAACCAAAATGCTAGTGATATACTAGTCAATTTTAAGGTTAACAATCCATCAACCATCAAAGAATTAAGAGCTTTTTTAATTAATCCCGCAGACTTTCCAAATTTCACTTCTACTCAAGCAGGGGAATTACCAAGCGATAGTTACCATCGAATTACGACCATTAATGAAGATAATCAAGTTACTTTATCCAGTAATTTAAAAGACGTAACGGGTGCAGCAATTATCAACGATATTGATTATTTTATCGGTTTTGTGGTCTTAATTGGGGATGATGTCTTATTAAATTCACAAATTGCCGAAGCCAAGATCACAGATGGACATTTTTTAGATGGTCGTTATAGTGGCACTTGGGATGACAATATCTATACTGCTTTTGGTATTACTGCGGAACTAACCTTTAAAGGAAGCTTAATTAGCGGTCCATTTTGGTATTCTAGCAATTTCACTTCCTGCTGTGGTGGTCAAAATGATGGTATGATTTCCTTTAAATTAGACGAAGAACAAATCTCCACTTTTAGATATGATCAAAAACTAGTCAGTTTTATGGGTGGTGCATGTAATGGTACTTATACTGGCGAAGGAAAAATAGAAAATTTTACCGATTTAGTCATTAACTTTAGTGGCGATGATTGTGAAGGCCCTCATACAAATGGCCGGATTGTCTTGCGAAAAAATTAAGGAATACTAGAAAATGGTCATTTGCTATAAAATTTCCCCAAAATTGATTTACTTAGGGGCTATTTTGATTAATATGCTTAAAACAGAACGAAATGACTGTATTAGACACGATTGATTGGGTGATTATTGCCGCCTATTTTACTTTGATTTTAGGGATTGCTTTTTGGGTAATTCGACAAAAAAATGATACCTCTGAAGATTTTTTCTTAGCGGGTAGAAACCTAGGCTGGTTTGTCGTAGGGTCTTCTATCTTTGCCTCCAATATTGGTTCGGAACATATTGTAGGATTAGCAGGTTCAGGAGCTACTGATGGAGTCATTCAAGCACATTATGAATTGCACGCTTGGTGTTTACTGGTCTTGGGTTGGATTTTAGCGCCTTTTTATATGCGCTCCAAAATTTATACGATGCCAGAATTTTTGGAAAAACGCTACTCCCCTACCGCCAGATGGGTACTGTCCATGATTTCTTTGGTCGCTTATGTGCTAACTAAAGTGGCAGTAGGGATATTTGCAGGTGGCATTGTATTCGGCGTTTTGCTCCCAGACATTAATTTTTTTGGTTTAAATAGTTTTTGGTTTGGGTCCATTTTAGTTATTGTCCTAACGGGCATTTATAGTACATTGGGTGGTTTAAAAGCCGTGGCTTATACTGAGTCTATTCAAACCGTCATCCTCATTATTGGGTCTATTTTAGTGACTTGGTATGGCTTAGATGCATTAGGAGGCTGGGGAGAATTAAGAGCAATCGCAGGCTCAGAAGCTTTTAATTTATGGCGACCAATTCTACCAGAAGGACTAGAAAGTACTTGGCTGCCTATTAAAAATGAGACGACCCAAGCTTGGTATTTCAACACCAATTATCCTTGGATTACGATGCTATTTTGTGCGCCCATTATTGGATTATGGTATTGGTGTACCGACCAATATATCGTCCAAAGAATGTTGGGCGCAAATGGGTTAACAGAAGCTAGAAGAGGTACGATAGCCGCAGCATTTTTAAAATTATTACCTGTTTTTATCTTTATTATTCCAGGTATTATTTGCTTTGCACTAGCAGAAAGTGGAAAGATAGACACGATTCGAGAAGCAATTATGGATAGCGAAGGGAATTTGATTACTGCCAATGCACAGCAAGCCTTTCCATTATTGGTCGCTACGGTCTTACCCGCAGGTATTAGAGGAATTGTAGTGGCAGGTTTATTAGCTGCTCTAATGAGTTCATTAGCAGGGGTTTTCAATGCTTCCTCTACCCTATTTACGATGGATTTTTATTCCAAATTTAGACCCAATACTTCTGAAAAAGATTTAGTGAAAATTGGTCGAATAGCTACTTTAGGAATGGTCGTCATTGGTTTGCTCTGGATTCCAGTAATTCAAGGAAGTCGAGGTTTATACGAATATTTGCAGAGTGTGCAAGGCTATTTAGCCCCACCTATTTTCGTGGTCTTTTTCTTCGGTATTTTTAATAAACGCATGAATACCCAAGGTGCTTTATGGACTTTAGGTATTGGCTTTTTAATGGGTTTATTCCGCTTAGCAGTTGATACCCCTGTCGCTTTATCAGACTATCAATATACAGAAGGTTCTTTCTTTTGGATTGTGAATAATATTTTCTTTCAATACTATAGTTTATTGATTTTCTTAGTTAGTGCCGTAGTAATGGTCGTCGTCAGTAATCGAACACCAGCGCCTGATTATGACAAAATAGCAGGCTTAGCTTATGGTACGGTTTCCGCCGAAGACCAAGCGTATGTCAAAGCCAGTTATACCAAAGGCGATGTTTATTGGTCGGTCTTGGTTTGTGTTTTGATTGTCGCTGCTTATGTTTATTTTAGTGGTTAAAACCGTAGTTTGGACATTCTTGTCCGAGTGCATCTAGTAGATAAAATCATAATTGATTCATAATTTTTGTTGTAATGTTGCCTTGTTGCAATGTTACGATGTTGCCTTGTTAATGAAACTACAAGGTAACATCGTAACATTAAATTTAAAAATATAATGACCAAAAAACGCCCAATTAAAGGCTTTATTTTTGATATGGATGGCACCATGATTGACAATATGATGGTACATCACAGAGCATGGCAACAAAAGCTAAAAGAATATGGCATTGATTGGACTTTGGAAGAGGTGCATGCCAAAGTGCATGGTGTCAATATCGAATTATTAGAACGATTATTTGGCGACCGTTTTACCAGGGAAGAACGAATCCAAATTTCTAAAGAAAAAGAAATAGCTTATCGAACTATCTATCAACCAGAAATCAAATTAATTGATGGGCTTACGGCATTTTTAGACGCTGCCAAATTAGCCAAGATTCCAATGGCAATTGCTACAGCCGCACCGCCTGACAATGCTTATTTTGTTTTAGAAAATCTACCCTTAAGTCCCTATTTCAAAGCGCTTTTTCATTCTGATGATGTGACTAAAGGAAAGCCTGACCCGCAAGTTTTTGAATTAGCAGCAGATGCTTTGGGCTTGCCATTACAAGATTGTTTGATTTTTGAAGATAGTGTAACTGGCGCAGAGGCGGCATATCGAGCAGGTTGTTCCGCTGTTATTTTAACAACGAGTCATCAAGAAGAAGAATTTAGTCAATACCCACATATTCTACAATTTGCTAAGGATTATCACAGTATCAATTTAGAGGATTTGTTGACGCCTAATTTTAACATTAGCTAGTAGCTAAATCATTTACTAACTTTCCAAAAAGGGATAGATTCACCATCCTTAAAAATCCTCATTTGGAAATTTATAATCCAAAAATCCTGCTATTTGGTCTTTTAAAAAATGGCTCTATGGTGAAAACTGTGGGTATCTAAAATAAAATATTCCATTAATCGTACTCAAATTTGGTGTATACTCGACAGAAAGCCTTTTCTTCTTTGGAAAGGCTTTTTTTGTAAAAAAACTGATATATTTGATAATTTACCAAATGAAAAAGAAAATCTTTCCTAGCTTTACGAGATACACTTGATTCCAACCTTTTAATGGTTTAGGCGTCTTTCCACCACCCGTAGAGTACAGCATGTTAATTAATTTGGTACTTAAAAGACAACATTTTGTCAAGGAAGAAATAATGTATACCGACAATGAAATATTCACTACCGACATTACTACTGCTATTAATTTTTACGACTGCTATAATTGCCCAAACAGATGCCCATTATTGGACCAATCAATACGGTGCTAAAGGTCTATTATTGAACGGGGCAGTCATTGCTTCTACGGAAGATGAAACCGCTATTTTTTATAACCCTGGTGCAATGGGAACAGGGGAAGAATTTGGTTTATCCTTATCTTTTTTAACGCCGACTTATTCTGTTTTGGAAACTAGAAATTTCTTAGGCAATGGCACAAAAATAAAAGATAGCGATTTTGGATTTACTTCTGGTTTTGCAGCGGTTGGATTCCGTTTATTTGGTAACGAACGTTTTAGAGGTGGAGCTACTACTTTTACTAGATTTAAATCTAATTTGAGTTTTAGAGGGCGAGAAATTGGTAGAGTACCAGACGCTGAATCATTAATTTTTATCGGCAATTTAGATTTCCAAAGAAGATTATCCGAGCGCTGGCTAGGATTTGGCATGTCTTATCAGTTAGGGGCAAATATTTCTATCGGCTTATCCCAATTCGTTGTTTTCCATTCAGAAAGTACGAATGTTGAAATTGGAAAAGAAATTGTGAATCGAGCGACTCCTGAAAAACTTATTTTTGGTTGGCGATCTAAATTAAAGTACAATTTCACGGCAAGTGGCGGCATGGTCAGTAAATTGGGTTTGTCTTGGCAACCACCGAAGTTTAAATTTGGACTGACCTTAACAACCCCTACTTATAACCATATTATTAGAAGCGGTTCTTTTGAATTTGACGATTTGCGCCAACCTAGCCCTGATACCACTTTAGTCAATTCTAATTTAAGTAGTGTCAGTTTTAAAGATTATAAAACACCTTGGTCTTTAGGTTTTGGATTAGATTTTAAATTGAATCCCTCCACTAGAATTTCCTTTTCTACGGAATATTTCCATGAAATAAAAAAATACACCATTCTGCAAGATACCGATGACCCCTTTGACGGTTTTTCTTTAGGTGATTTTACGCAAGAAGTGAGTATCCAAACAGGTAATAAAAAAGTAATCAATGTTGCCTTAGGTATTCAGCGAATTTTAGATAACGAATCTACCTTAATTCTAGGATTTAGAACAGACTTCAATCAACGGGAAGAAGTAGAAGGATTCAGCGAATTTGCCTTTTTAGCCGCAACGCCAAGTGTTTATCATTTTTCAGCAGGCGGGCTTTTTAATGTATGGGGAAATCAAATGTCAATTGGGCTAGATTATGGTGTTGGTCAAAGGAAGGGAGAACAACAATTAGTAGACTTTTCTAACATCACTCCAGAAGATTTATTTTCTTTAGTTCCCGCCGAGAATGGTAGTTCTTTATATCAATCAATTGTCTTAATTCTGACTTATGATTTTATTTTTAAGCGAAAGAAAAAATCTAAAGGTAAAGGGTAAAAGAATGATGAATTATAAATGATGAACGATAAATTGCTATTTAACCCCTAAATATTTATCCAATAAAGTCCATTGACAGTTTATTCATTGGCAATACATAGCTATTTTGTGGTACGTCTTCTTATTAAGTTAAATTTTTACCAACCAACTAAAACCAAAAACGTCTATAAAGCGTTCCATTACCCGAACAAGGAAATAGGAAATATGCTTACTTTTGCAAAAAATTAAAAAAAGAGTCCTTTCTTTTCCTAAAATTATTCAGTACTCCTTAACTGAATCTTATATTTCAAGAAAAAAGTCCGCTAATGAAGGAGCGTTAGCCCACTATTAAACAATCTCTAAAATGTCAGATATTCTAAATTGCGTAATTATAGGTTCAGGACCAGCAGGTTATACAGCAGCAATTTACGCAGCCAGAGCAGGAATGAATCCAGTATTATACACAGGTATGGAACCAGGTGGACAATTAATGATTACGACCGATGTTGAGAATTATCCAGGATACCCAGATGGAATTATGGGACCAGCAATGATGGATCATTTCCAAAAGCAAGCAGAGCGATTTGGAACAGAGGTTCGGTATGAAATGATTACTAAAGTAGATTTTTCTGGCCCCGTTCACAAAATTTACCCAGAAGGTGGTGCAGAAGTACAAGCACATACCGTCGTCATTTCCACAGGGGCAAGTGCTAAGTGGTTAGGTTTAGAATCTGAGCAAAGACTAATGAATAAAGGGGTTTCTGCTTGTGCAGTTTGTGATGGTTTCTTTTACAAAGGAATGGATGTAGCCGTAGTTGGTGCAGGAGATACCGCAGCAGAAGAAGCTTCTTATTTAGCTAAATTATGTCCAACGGTACACATGTTAGTCAGAAGAGATGAAATGCGGGCTTCTAAAATCATGCAAAAACGGGTATTAAATACAAAGAATATTATTGTTCATTGGAATACCGAAACCGACGAGATTTTAGGAAAAGAAGAAGTAGAAGGGGTAAGAGTTGTGAATAATAAAACTGGCGAAAAGACAGAAATACCTATTAAAGGTTTCTTTACCGCTATTGGCCACAAACCAAATACGGGTATTTTCAAGGATTGGTTGGAGATGGACAAAGCTGGGTACTTAATCAATGTACCTGATAGTGCCAAAACTAAGATTCCAGGTGTTTTTGTAAGTGGAGATGCACAAGATAATATATATCGTCAGGCAGTTACCGCAGCAGGTACTGGTTGTATGGCCGCTTTGGATGCAGAGCGTTACTTAACGGAACAGGAAATAATCTAAAATAAAGAATCTCCATATTTAGACGCTCCAAGGTCTTAAAGACGCTTGGAGGTCGAAATTAAAGCCCCAAATTTTCTGTTGAAAGTTTGGGGCTTTTCTATAATTACTATTTTTTAGCTAAAAAATACAATTACTCGGACAGGAATGTCCAAGCTACGGTAACCTCATCCGTAGTAAAATCCAAACTTGGACAAGTTTTTGTTTTTTATGATTTATTTAAAGTTTCCGTGACAACTTTCAAGAAATCTAAGGCGTTTTGTAAAGGTCTCGACAATTGATAAAATTATCGCTTTGAATTTACGTTAAATAAAAGTCAAAAAATAATCCAGCAAGTATCTTTTGACACAATCCTGTATCTTTGACGTATACTGAATAAAAATAAACATAATAACATGAAAAAGATAGTATTCTTAAGTTTTTTATTGGTTGCTGCATTACAAATAAATGCACAAGAAGCATATAAAGCAGAAAATGAAGGTTGGTTAGTCAAAATGGATGAGGCGTATGCTTTATCTAAGGAAACTGGCAAACCGATTATGGCAAACTTCACAGGAAGTGATTGGTGTGGCTGGTGCAAAAGATTGACGGCTTCTGTTTTTGTGAAGGATGAGTTCAAAAAGTGGGCAGATGAAAATGTGATTTTGTTAGAATTAGATTATCCACGTAGAAAATCTTTGCCTGATGATATTAAACAGCAAAATGCTGCTTTACAACAAGCTTTTAAAGTCAGAGGATTTCCTACTGTTTGGGTCTTCAATTTAGATAAAGACGATGCTAATGGACAATTTAGTATTGAAGGACTAGGCTCTACTGGCTATACTAGAACCGTGCAAGAATTCACAACAAATGTAGATAAAATGATTGCGAAAGGAAAGTAATTTAGTAGGCAGTTGGCTGTAGCAGTAGGCAGTAAGTCCTTAATAAGTTAGGCAAAGATCATTTTTTTAACAATCCTATTTTTAAAGCAAAAAAACTCCTTGTTGTTTAGACAACAAGGAGTTTTTTTATGGGTAAAATTCATTAGGGAAAAATAAAAAACAAATGTTCAAATTTCTAAAATGTAAATATTAGAAATCAACATTTCACAAGTTCATCGTTCATCATTTATATTTCATCGTTCCCTTACAGTTATTAAACATCCGCTAAATCTGGTTTAAATTCTTCCATTTGCAGCCTATGTCGTTCACAATGTCCTGCCATAAAAACGAGCCAATCCACGCCATTTAATACCCCAAATATTTGATGCGGAAATCCAATCAATTTTAAAGGCAATTCCGTTGTTTGGATAAATTCATCAATACTTACTCGAAGTTTCTTAAATCCTGCTACCGCCTCGGCTTTAGTCGCAAACATTCCTTTGGGTATAAAATATTTAGGTGCGGGTATTTTCCTACTTCTATCTGCTACCCTATCCACTATTTTTTCAAGGATTAACTTAGACACAATAGGTTCCGCACTAGGTGTTGAACTAAACACTAATCACACGAACATAATTCAAGTCACATAAACTACTGATTTACAATTGACTTACGAATAAATATAGCTGAATTTTGCGAAGTATAAATCAAAACCTAGATAGCCGATATAAA
>Ga0208544_10000635_pt1 | contig 26612 bp, 19 predicted proteins | sample DEB08_DNA_9_FD_184526 | JGI IMG/M metagenome (GOLD analysis project Ga0208544, IMG submission 184526) | Aqueous microbial communities from the Delaware River and Bay under freshwater to marine salinity gradient to study organic matter... | ecosystem: Environmental > Aquatic > Marine > Coastal ... | reverse complement strand
GGAGACCGTGATCCGCGAACGCGCGGACCAACCGATGTCTGCCCTCTCACCTGCTTTGTTCGAGATGTATTTGATGCAATGCGGCAATGCGGGCGATGTGGTGATAATGCGCCTGCAACATGGCATCGGCGACGGCTACAGCGCGGCGATCCTGATCGAAGAGCTGATGAAAGCCGTGTTAATGATGCCGCTTGGCCCCAAACCCCCAGGTCACGCGGAGTTCATGCGCATAAGAGAAAAGGCTCTGGCAGACCGGGCCGAGGAAAAAGACGCCTATTGGCAGAGCAAACTGCTACCCCTCCCCAAAGATTTGAACATCGGGCGCACGGCCAAGGGGCTTCCGCAGCAATCCATTCACACAGTGGGTGACACCCGCAGGCTTAATCATTTCCTATCAGCAGCTAATTTCGAACGGCTGGATTGGCTCAGCAAATCAACAGGGGTTTCAGCATATTGCTATTTGCTCAGCGCCTTCGCGGAAACCATCTGTGCCATGGGTGGTGGAACTGAAGTCTTGCTCAGTTCGATGGTTGGCCGCTCAGACAAGGCGTTAGCCAATTTCGTTGGGGCAGAAGCTCAGTTTTTGGATACCAGATATATTGTTGACCCTACGGATTTGGCGGGCAAGGCCGCCTGGTTCTCAGAGCAATTGACAGAGGGCACAGAGCATCTTCCAAGCAATGTCTTTGGCAACCCCGATCATAAGATTGCCCAAAGTTACGAGAAGGAAGGACGCTCTTCGAGGCGGTTCGGAGCCAATGTGGTGACGCCCTCTGGTAAGTTTTCAAATTCACCGTTCAAAGGAATATTTGGCAAGGCCATGACCGGGACCGCTTTCTTTGGCTCAGTTTCTTTTGAGCAGGTCCATCTGCCGAAGAGAAGCGAAACTTCCTATGAGCTGATCATCGTGTTGAACAAACTCGATACGGGCCTTACCGCGTCACTTGTGGCAGATAAACTCGGATATTCGGAACCGGAATTAGCTGAGATAGGAGCGGGCATTCGCCACAGGGTTGAAGAGTGTTTCGAAAAACAGGGTGTTGCCGAGTGAGCCCGAAATAGCCTGCGGTTTAGTGACAAGTACCGCAGCGTTCGCACCCCTGTCATTTTATCCGATATATCCTAAGCGGATCACCCTTAGCTCACGGCTGTCACCTCTTCCCTCCTATCGAAAATATCCTGCTGGCCGCTTGATCAAGAGGTACTAAAAATACATCACCGCAGCGCCAATGTTTGCAGGAACATGCCCAGTTGCGGGCCATCCGGTAGGCTCGCAGGGGACATGGCATCAGGCAGGTGCAGGGTCAGCGTAATCAATTCTTGTGCCGGATCATGGGGCGGCAAGGGCACCTCAAAGCGGCAGCAATCGCGGGCAGGCGCTGTGATCTCGCGGCTCAGCAGGATCTGGTCACCCAGCGACACCATGATCCGCTGACGGGTCAGCGCCCCTTCAAAGAACATCATCCCCTGGATCACCAGCGTGGCCCGTGCGCCCGCAGCCAGCCCTATGGGGACGATGGTCAGCTGCGCCAGTTCCTGCGCGCTCCAGGTTCCTGCACCCTCGGGCGCAAACCAGCCCTCTCCCAGGAAAGGTGCCAGATCGGTTTGCGGGGCGGCACCGCGCTGCAGCAGTGGCAGATAGGCGCGCGCCCCGGCTGCCGCCAGCACCGGATCATCGGCACAGGCACTCCAGTGTTGCGCACGCGACAGATACAGCGGCCAGAAACTGTCCTTGACCCAAGGGGCATAGACCAGCTGGATCTTGCCCTCCGGGTCGATCAGCCGGGTCACATAGGCGGGTTTTTGCGGCACCAGATCCGGCGCACAGGCCAACGCCTCTGCCCGTTCCCAGACGCGCGCATAGGGCTGCATCTGCTGAGCCACCTGCCAATTGTACAAACTGCCAAAGGCAAAGATCCCCCCCGCCGCCGCCGCCACAAACACACGCAGAACCGTACCGCGCCACAGGCCCAGCACAACCAGCCCCAGCAGCACCACGCCAAGGATACTGCTGCGGCTGTCCAAATAAGAACAGGAACCATAGTCGATACACAGCTCTTGCTGCTTTGTCGTAGCCGTCAGCGGCAGCGTCACCAACAAGATTGCCCCCAGCAGAAACACCAGCGCAAAACGGGGGGCAACAGTCTCTGATACGCGTCTCAGTGCCTGCCAGACCGCAACAGTCATCGCCACACCCGCCAGCACCGCCCCGACCACGATCAAACCATCCTCGGGTTCAGGCAGGATCGCGGGCACCTCGTCCAGCCGAAACAGCACCAGCCCTTCCAGCACATGCAAAACCGTTGTGGTGACCAGCGCCCCGATCTGCCCTGCCCCGTCAATCTGATTGCCGATATAGTTGGAGGGAAAGGCGATCCGGTAGCCAAGATAGGGGCCCAGCACCAGCGCCACGGTGATCACGTCACGCCATGTGATCCGGTCTGCAAAGGTCGCGCGCAGCCAGCCCCCCACCCCCTGCCACGTCAGGGGATGGCGCACCAAGGTCTCTGCCGCGATCATCGCAAAGCCGATCAGGGCTGCAAATTCCGTCAGCAGCATCGCTGCAATCTGCAGCCCGCGCCCCAGCACCATCCACAGGCCCCGCTCGCCCCGTTCCAGCGCCCATAGGCGCAAGGCGACCAGAATGAAAACCGGCAAGGTGTTTTGCACCGGATAGGCCACGGGCGGCAGATGGTCGAACCCCGCAGGATGCAGGCACAGCCACAGCAAGAACCCCAAAACTGCGATCTGCTGGCGCAGCAGCCGTGCCGCATAGACAAAGATCAAAGCAGCCGTTCCGATATAGAGCGCGACAAAGACGATCCGCCAGACCAGGAACACCGACAGATGGGCCGCCCACATGTTCAGCGGCATCAGCCCGTAAAAGCCGATCCGCCCATGGCCCTGCGCGATGCCAATGCTGGTCTGCCACAGATGCTGCGGCCCTTTCAGAAAGGTATCGAGGAAAAACACATCATCCGCGGTGGTCAGATACCCCCCCAGGAAAAACCACCCATGCCAAACTGCCAGCGCGCCTGCCAGCAGCCCCAGGGATGTCCGGCTCATGCCTGTTCCTCTGGACTGCCCTCGCTGATGAGCACGCTTTTGCCATCTGCCCCGACCGTTTCCACGTCATCAATCACGAACAAGGGCCGCTGGCGGACTTCGACCGCGATCCGGCCCACATATTCGCCGATGATGCCAAGCGCGATCAGGTTCAGCGAACCGATCATCAGGATCGCAGCCATGGTAGAGGCGTAGCCGGGCGTATCCACCCCGAAGATCAGCGTGCGGATGATCAGGACAATCATGTAGAGAAACGAGAAGAAGGCCACCAGGGACCCCACATAGGTCCAGACCCGCAAGGGCAGCGTGCTGGCCCCGGTGATGCCATCCAGCGCAAAATTCCACAGCGCCAGCATCTTCCATTTGGTGGTGCCGGCGCTGCGCTCGGGGCGGACATATGTCACCTCGGCGCTGCGGTAGCCCACCCAGGAAAACAGCCCCTTCATGAAACGCACCTTTTCAGGCAGCGCATTCAGCGTCTCAACCACCCGGCGGTCCAGCAGACGGAAATCCCCCACATTGGGGTTCAGCCGGTAGCTGCTGATCTTGTTGAACAGCGCATAGAACGCCCCCGCGCTGCGCCGCTTCATCCAGTCATCAGAAGACCGGTCGCCGCGCACCGCATTCACGATCAACGCACCCTCGCGCCAATGGGCCACCATCTGCGGCAACAGCTCTGGCGGGTCTTGCATGTCCACATCCATCGGGATCACCGCATCGCCCCGCGCATAAAGCAGCCCCGCCGTCAGGGCTGCGTCCTTGCCAAAGTTGCGCGACAGCCGCACCAGGCGGATGGTCGTGCCCGGTGCCGTCAGCCCGCGCAACACCTGCAGCGTGCCATCGGTGCTGCCATCATCGACAAAGATGATCTCGGTGCGGGCACCCGCACCCAGATCGGCGCGCAGCTGTGCCAGCACCGGGGTGACGGCAGCCACGAAAACCGGGATCGCCTCTTCTTCGTTAAAGACGGGAACGACCAGTGAAATCAGCTTGGCCAGGGGGAATGCAGCCTGGCTCATCAGAACACCCACCAGCGGCCAGCAGCATAGGTGATCAGCGGAATGACCGCCGCCGCCAAGACCACGCATAGGGCGGCATCCAGACCGGTATATGTCTCTAACACCCACAACAGAGCCGTAGAAGCCGCATAGCCCCCCCCCGCAGACACCACAAAGCGCATCAAGGCCGGACCGTAACCGCGCCCGCTGCGAAAGGTAATGCGGTAATGGCTGACAAAGGACAGCGCAAAAGCCAGCATAAAGGCGGTCAGATTGGCACCCTGCGCAGCCCAGCCGCCCCAGGCCACCAGCCCATAGGCCAGTGCAAAATGCAGCGCCGTCACCCCTGCCCCCACAGAGGCAAAGCGCATCAGCAGCGACATTTCATCCCGTGCCGTCATCCCCGTCACCGTCTGCATAGGGCAACCGCCGACAGGCCCGCCAGACGGTTGATGCGCATGATCCGCCGCTCTGCGCCGCAGATCATCTTGAGCGCGGCATTCACCGGACCGGGCACTGCACCCATGTCAGACTGCGTGGCCTGATTGCCGCGCCGCGCCAGACGCACGGCAGCGGCAGCCGGAAAAATCGCACCAAAATAGTAATGCATCACATCGGCCTGCGCGCCCGCATTGCCGATGGTTTGCTTGAGCCGCGACAGCGTATAGCGACGGTAATGTTCCAGATAGACGTCATGCCCGCTCCACAGGAACTGAAAGGCGGGGACGGTGATAAAGACCGGCGTGCCGGGGGCCACCACATCCAGATAGCTCGACAACAGCGCGGCATCATCGGGCACATGTTCCAGCACATCCATCATCAGCACCAGATCGGCCCCCTGCCCGTCTGGCATCCGCTGAAAGATCAACCGGCGGCCAGCCTCAAGCTCTTCCCAGTCGCGATCATAGCCCGGATCGACGCAGACCGCCGTTTCCGCCAGCCCCTCGCGCAGCATCCAGCGGCTAAACCAGCCGGCACCGGCCCCCACATCCATCACCCGCTTGACCGGCACACCCCCGGTCAGGCGACGGATATGATCAGCCATCATCTGTGCCTTGGAGGTGTAATACCAATGGCTGTCAATCTGGTCGCCAATGGCTTCCTGTTCTTTCAGGTCCACAATCTATGCTCCATGGGAATGCGATATCCGTACTTGGCACAGCAAAGGGGCCTATGGCAAATGCCGTAAGCCCCTTTGTTCAGATCACATCATGCCGCAAGGGCAGGTAATTTAGGCAATGGCAAAGGGATCGTTGACCACGCCCACCAGCTCAAAGACGAAATCCCCCGCGCCGGATGCCGTGGCATCGGTGTAATGCCCATCCACCGCCGCCCGCGCTGCGGCTGTATTCGACGTTGCCGCATCGCCAAAGATGTTCAGCACGTTTTGCGCATCCGCCACATCGGACATGCCCTTGATCGCTGAGAAATAGACGCCCAGGTTGGCCTTGGCCGCCAGATACGCCACATCCGCCGCACTGGTGCCCAGCTTGGCACCGCCGATGATGTTCAGCACAAAGGTGCTGGCCTGCTGCGCGCCTGAATTCAGGTTGCTGGTCCAGAAATCAAACCCTGCCTGATCAGGCGTGCGTCCCAGAACGTTGCTGTAGACCGCCGTGACAAAGCCCGATGTATCGGCCGTATTGGGATACAGCGCCTTGGCCTCGGCTGATTGGGAAAAGAAGCTGGCGATGGTTTTCAAATCCATGCCTTCGGCCAGTTTGTCAGCCCAGAAAAACAGCCCTTCGGAATCTGCCGCACGGTTGAAATAGGCCACATACATTTCAGCCAATTCAGTAAACTTTGCCCCTGACAGCTGCGTGGCAGAGCTGAACTGGTTCAGGTCGATCGTGCCATTGGAAAACTGGATTGTCTCCACCCCGGTGACCACATCCTGCCCTTCGGATCCGTTGCGGTCGGCAATGCGGATGGTGCCGTTCTTGTCGATGGTCACCGTGGCCGCTGCGCGGGCGGCGTTCATGATCAGCGTATCGGTGCCGCCACCGCCGTTAAAGATGTCATTGCCGCCGCCACCGGTAAAGACGTTATCCGCCTCATTGCCCGTGACCGTATCAACCCCGGCCCCGCCAATGACATTCTCAACCACCACGCCGTTGGCAATGGTAAAGCCGCCCTTGATCCCCGTGGCCCAGGACACATAGCCCCCCGGCGCATCGCCCAACAGCGAAGCCGCACGCAGGTCAATCGTGGTGCCCCCCGTGACCCCCGCCGCAGAGAGCGTATCCACACCGCCCGTATCCCAGATCGCCTGCCAGCCCGTGCCCACAGCATTCTGAGAGGGCAACAGATAGGTGTCATTCCCGGTATTGGCCGCCCGTGCCCCATAGGCGAACTGCGCCGCCGCGATATCCAGCGTCATCGGCCCCATGGCATTGCCAAAGGCCAGATCAATGCGCGGCTCCAGGTCATAGCCCACGTTATAGGACAGGGTTGTCCAGATGTTCTGGTTCATGTTGTTGGTGCCCAACACGTTTTCACCGCCTTCGGTGACACCGGGGAACAGCGTGCTGTTATGGGGGTGATAGATGCCCAGGTTATGCCCGATCTCATGCACCAGCGTGAGATAGCTGTCGCCGCCGACGGAAATGTATTGCAGCGCATTGCCTGCGGCGGCTGTCTTGTTGGTGGCGGGCACGTCCCCGTCGACAGGGGCTGTTGCCTCTCCCAGAACACCGTCAGGCAGGTTTGTGATCTGCATCAACACCGTGGCGTTTTCGCGCGCTGCGGTTTCTTCGATATTGAGGTTGATCAGTTTTTCCCAGGAATCCCAGGCCAGCCGCACCGCCGCCTTTTCGCTATCGGACCAGCCCCGCGCATCTGTATCAAAGAAATAGCTGATCGTAGAGCCGGGCGTATAGACCACCGGTGTGAGCTGGCCGCGTGCTTCTTCGGTGGTAAGTCCATCAATATATGGGTTGCCGGATGCATTTGGTAATGTGGTGATAAGCAAGGCAGAGCCCTCCTGAATGAAATGTATATGCCTGTTCGGCCAATGCCTAAACTGTCACCCAATCCATAGAGTTGCGTCAACAAAAAAGGCCCGCATGACGTGCATGGGGCCTTTCTTCATTTCTGTGACAGGCGGCGGGCACTTGGGTCCGCCGCCTGCATATTCGGTGTTCAAGCGTTTTCGAAAAACGCCTTAGAATGTATATTCCACAAAGTCGGTGTTGGTCAGACCCGTCAGCTGCGCAAGCTCCGTGATATTGGTGAATTCCGCAGTCTGGCTCCGGCTGCTTGTTGTGGACCAGTCATTGTCATACCACAGCTCGCCTTTGCCCGTGGTCTGGTTGAACACCAGCACATAGGCCTCGACCGCAGCGGTGGTCGTCTGTGTGATCTGGTTGGAACTTGCCCCCGATTGCAGTTCAACCACGCGGTGGTTTTCCGCATTGCTGATATTGGCAATGACCTGCAGGTTCTGCACATAGTCAGAGCTGTTCAGCGTCGTGCCGGAACTGGATTCGTTGGTATTGCCGAAATCAAAACGATTGAGGCCAACCTTGTCCACGCCGCTGGCAAAATCCTGGATCTTGTCCGTGCCGTTCCAGTCGGAAAAGCGGAACTGGTCTGTGCCGTTATTCCCCGTCAGGACGTCATTTCCGCCCAGACCATAAAGAATGTCATTGCCTGATCCACCCTGCAGGGTATCCGAAGACCCGGACCCCGCGATCCGCAGCGCACCGCTGGCGTTGGAACCATCTAAGTTCACCCCGGAGTGGAAGCCGCGTTCATCGGATGAGGCGGTCAGCGCCACCCCGACCTCGGCGGTGATGGTCAGCGCCTGTGAGCCCGAAATGCTAAAGTTGTTGGGGCCACCCTGGTTGTCGAACGCATAGTAATTGTTGCTGCCAGTATCGACCGCGCGAATGACGTTTGCATTGGTGTTTGTCCCGCTTGAGACGATTTGAACCGATGAGATATTGGAATTTCCAAAACCCACGGCAGCCGTGTCATTGCCCGAATTTGAATCGGCAAGGATGCGCACTTCGCCGTTGGTGGCGGCATTGGCGCGCAGTTCAAACTTCAGCGATTGGCCAGCCGTATCGGCAGAAAAGCGGATGGTCTCATCGCTTTGACCGACGTCCGTTGCGAAAACGAATGTGTCATTGCCTGTCACACCGTTGATGTTGGTCCGGCTGCCATTGGACGACTGCCCTGCAAAGACAAAGGTGTTGATCTGGGTGAAATCGCTCGCGTTCAGGCTGGAGGTTGCATTCTTGGCCTCAAGCACTTCGAAATTCGTAGCCTTGTTGACCGAGGTTGCAGACAGGTTGCTGAAAGAGTCGACCACAATTGTGTCGGTCCCGTTGCCCCCGTCCAGGTTCAGCGTGCTGGAGGTGTTGAAGATGGTATTGCTCAGCACCAGACGGTCACTTTGACCACTGCCCTTGAAGGACAGATCAGCCTCGGTTGTGGCATTGGCATCAATCGTCAGGCCGCCGCCTGTCATCGCAGATGCATCAACGGATTTCAGACCGGCGAATTGTCCCGATACGTCTTCCAAGCTCAGCGCCTGCGATCCGGTCACCGTGATCGTCTGCAAGGTCATGCCGAACAGGTCGATAAAGGAACCGGTGGTGCCAGCCGCGTCAACGGTGATTGCCTCAAAGTTCTTATCGATGGTGTTGGCTGTCGCATCGGTGGTCAAGAAGCGTGCAAAATCCGTCACCGAGCCAGAGTTTTCCACGTTCAGGGTAATCGCATCGGCAGAACCGCTGGTGTCGCCTTTGAAATTCGCAAAAAACAGGCCTTTGACCTCTTTCATGCCCAGCGTCGTGCCCATATCGACATTGCTGACGAGGGTCGTGGCGTTACTTGCGTTTTGCTGCGTCGTAACTTCCGTCTCGCCTGTGATCGAGTTGAAGTCGAGCCTGAAAATACCGCTGGTCGCATCCTGATTGGTGATGACCACCTTTTCCAGATCCGTGGCGACCGGTGATACGGTAGCTGTGGTCCCACCGGTAGAGATGACGCGAATATTCAGCGTATCGCTGCCGGCACCCGCGGCGATGTTATCGCTGCTTTGCAAGGTACCGGTGTTTGTTTCAAAGGTGGCCGAATAGGTATCATCCCCGGATGTGCCCTGGGTATTGGCCCCATTGCCCCCGCCGCCCGGCTGGTCGGTGTTGGATGTCAGGAAGATGGTATTGCCTGGGCTGCCCGTGCTGCCGAAAAAGGCAGCATTATCGGCCAGACCTTTTGTAACGCTTGCAGGATCACTGGTGATCCCGTCCATGGCCGACTTGGCTGCGGCAGCGGCGGCAGCGTCAAAGGTAAAGCCCGTTTTGGCTGCAGCTTTGGCAGCAAAATCCAGACCAACGGTCTGTTTGTTGGCCATGATCAGCAAATCAAAGGTGGGGGGCGATGCGGAAGGCGCGTCCTTAGCCCCATCAATGATCCGCTGGATCATGTCACCCACAGGCACGGTACCTGCTTTGATCACATTCACCCAAAAGGTCAGACCTTCAGCATCAGGACCCCGGTTGAACAGGTTGTTATAGACCGACACCACGAAACTTGTGGGGTCAGTAGTGCCCGGCGACACCAGAAAAGGGTACAGCCCCCGCGCCTCGAAACCTGCGGCAAAGTCTGCGGCAATCGTGTTGAAGGCGCGGCCGTTGTCGATCTGGTTGATCCAGAACTGCAGTCCGATCGGGTCCGGCGCGCGGTCAAAATACCCTGCGTAAAGTGATACAATTGCATTTATTTGCTGTTGTGTAGCCATTATGGCATCCCCCCATTTTTCGAAACAGTATACTAAAAATACTCTGAAAAATCTAGCACGCCGCCCTATGCAAGTATAGGTAATACTGCGTGGACACCGCTGCGGGTTCCTGCCCCTCGGGCCTGCTGGACCACCTGTCAGACAGATGCCCCGATCCCCCGAATGTTTCGCGCGCGAAACATTTTCAGCCTGTGCGCAGCAAGGCCTCAATCCGGGCAATCAGCGCTTCGGTCACGCCCGGACCGCTGAGTTTGAGGCTCTGGCGGCCCTTGGACAGCTGCACGCCTGGGGCGATCTCATCTGCGCCGGGGGCGGGTTTTGCAGGCGCGGTTTTCGGGTCGCCCGGCAGGCGGACCGCCGCCAGTATCGCCTGTTCGTCCTCGGCGCTCTGGGGGGCGGCACGGGCCAGTTCGTCGCGCAGCGCGGCCCCAGCACCCTGCTGCAACCGCTGCGCCAGATCCAGCCCCAGACGTTCCGATATGGCCGTAGGAAAGCGCAGCACATCGCCAAGCGTGGCCACGATCGGCAAAAAGGATTTGATCTTGGATCGTTTGGCCCGGCTGGCGCTGGCAAAGAGCGTCTGCAGCGCGGATTTCTCGCTGTCGTAGATGCCTTTTTCAACGGCGCGCTGCACGATGCGGGCGCGCTCAAAATAGCTCAACCCGACGCGGATCTCGTTTTCCTCGACCATCGCGACATAGGCGTCCTGGGCGGTGGCGGGATTGCGAATCAGCGCGAGGATCGTGGCCGCACGGCCATCCTCGGCCTGCAACTGTGTCATCGCATACAGGCGCCGCCAGCCAGAGATCAGGCCAAAGCGGCCCGGGGCCACTTCGATCACCTCGATCGGGGTCTGCTGGCCGCGTTTGCGGATCGAGCTGCGCAGGGCCTCCATTTCGGGCTCATCTGCGACCAGACGGTCGCGCACCAGGTAATCCGCATCAATCGCGTCCAGCGCGATCGCCTGCACCAGACGCCCCTCGGCGCGGGCCGATAACAGCTCTGCGCTGACCTCTTCCAATGCGGCACTGGCAGCGGCGGCACCGGCCATATCGGCGATGGGGGGCACTCGGCGGGTCTCGGGCCCGGCCATCAGCTGCTGGCGGGCGGCGGGCGGGACAATGCCGGTGGGGGCCGCGGCGAACATGCCTTTGGTCTCCAGCCCCTGGGCGGCTGTCTCAAGGTCCTGCGGGGCAGGGGGGGTCAGGCGTTTGCGTTTGGCCATGCGGGGCCTCCCTTGGGTCCAGTTGGGGCGCAGAATGGGATGGCGGGTTTAACACCCCGTCACCCTTGCGTGCGCGGGCGGTCAGAGGGCGATATCGCCCGTGGATTTTTCCTGTGCCTTTTCATCGCGCCGCCACGCCCCGATCAACAGGCGTTTGAAGGCGGCATAGGTGTCATCAAAGGTCTGGCGCCCGCGCACATAGGTTTCGCGGTTGAAATCACGATAATCGGCTTCGTAGATGCCATTCACGCTTTCGCCAGCCTGACCGATGAGGGCGGTGAAATCCTGCCGGTGGGGTGACAGGGTCTGGCCCATATAGGCCTGCATCAGCGCGGCCATTTCGGCCTGCTGCCCGCCGTCATAACGCGTCAGCACTGCGCGCACCGCATCCCATTCAAAGGCCATCGTATCGCGGCCCAAGGCGCGGGCGGCAATGTTTTCGCTGTCCTCGATGGAGCGGAAGGTGGAATGCAGCATGTCAAAGAAACGGCCCGTGCTGTCGAACTCCAGAAACGAGGCACCAAGAGGGACCAGCAGAATGTCGGCGGCGGCCAACCCGTTAATGGTCAGATAGCCCAGGGCAGGGGGCGTATCGACAAAGACGATGTCATAGTCATCCAGCACCCCGTCCGCCTCAAGCCGGTCGGTCAGCGCATCCCACAGCTTCCAGCCGCGCGCGGCCATGCGCCAGACCGGGATCTGGAATTCCGCCCAATAGAGGTTCAGCTGGGCACCGATCAGGTCGATATTGGGCCAATGGGTTTTCTGGACCAGGTCGGGTGCTGTGATCGTCAGCGCCTCTGCCAGGGTCTCGTCGATCTCAATGGGGGTTTCGCCCCGCGACACGCGGATCTGGTTCTCGGCCTGTGCGGCCTCGGCGTAATGGCGGGCGAGCAGGGGAAAGACGGTTTGCCATTCATCCTCAACCCGGCCCCCAAAGATAGAGGTCATGGAGCCCTGGCTGTCGAGGTCGATTAGCAGCACCCGGTAGCCATCCAGGGCTGCAGACATCGCTAGATGGGCCGCGGTCGAGGTCTTGCCCACGCCGCCCTTGAAATTGGCCACGGCGGTGATTTTTGCCGGTTGCCCTTTGGGGCGGTAGGGACGGTATTCCTTGGTCTTGGATCCTTCCTGGCTGAAATGCGCGCGCAGGCGCAGCACCTCGTCCAGGGTGAACCATTTGGCACCGCCCTTGGTTTCGGTCTTGCCCTGGGGCAGATCGGGGTTGCCCTTGAGCACGCGGCGGAAATGGGCCTGGGCCACGGGGATCAGGTATTTGGTGATCTCCCAGGTGGAAAACAGCCGCAGGGTTTTATGGCCCTGATCATCCATCCCGCGCTGTGCCAGATCCTGACGCCCCTTTGAGCAGGCCGCGGCCATCTGTTCAAAAGCCTGCGTTGAACCGGGGGGGCCCAGTTCGGCCAGGGCCTGATCGGGATCGATGTTGAAATAGGGGGGGAGGTTGTCCGTCATGAAAGGAATGATCCTCATGTGCTGCGTTTTGGACAATGTATCATGAAAGGCGGCATATGAAAGTAAAACCATGCTTTCATGCGCATCTTCTTGGCATTTCAAGTTATTTGCAGCTCCTATGGGGGGTAATCTGGAGGTTGGGGCAAAAAAAGGAAAGTGTTAATATGTGTTATATATATGTTAAGGGGTTTTGGGATTTGGCTAAGCTCTTGGTCTTAAAGGTGGGTTTGGTGCTTTTTCTGGCGCTTGTGACTCTGAACCCCCGATAGGCCGACTCTGAACCCCCGACAAAGCGACTCTGATCCCCCGCTGGCAAAGCTGGACAGGCTTTGGCCCTGCCGCTTACTGTGGGTGTCATTAAAACCACGATTCCCCACAAGGGGAACATGTCGTAGCAGTGCCCCGCGATAGGGGCTTTTATAGTGTGCCGGAGGGCCGCTTATGACAGATCATGCAGGACCGGGCAGGGCCGGCAGCCTTTTGCCCCAGCGCCATCCAACGGCCGACTTTTTCGTCTGTGACATCTTTGATGCCATCCCCAAGGACGATCTGGCCACGATGGAACATCCCGTCTTTAGCCTGTCCACCCGTCCCGACCGGCGCATTCTGAACTATAGCCATAATGGCACCGATATTACCGTGGTCCCGTCCATGCGGGGGCTGGCCACGATCCATGACAAGGACATCTTGATCTTTTGCATCAGCCAGTTGATGGCGGCGCTGAATGCAGGCCGCGCGGTCAGCCGGACGGTCACGCTCAAGGCGCATGACCTGCTGGTGGCCACCAACCGCGAGACCTCGGGTGATGCCTACCGGCGCCTGCGCGACGCCTTTGAGCGGCTGGCGGGCACGCGCATCACCACCAATATGGAAACTGGCGGTCAGGATGTGACCCGCGGCTTTGGCCTGATCGAGGGCTGGGAGATCGTGCGGCGCAGCCGGGGCGGGCGGATGATCAGCGTGACGGTGACCCTGTCGGAATGGCTGTATCGGGCGGTGCTGTCAAAATCGGTGCTGACGCTGAGCCGGGATTATTTCCGCCTGCGCAAACCGCTTGAGCGGCGGATCTACGAGCTGGCGCGCAAACATTGCGGGCGCCAGTCCAGCTGGCGGGTCTCGGTTGAGGTGCTGTTGAAAAAATCCGGCTCCGCATCGCCGCGCCGGGTGTTCCGCGCAATGCTGCGCGAGATGATCGGGGCCAACCATCTGCCCGATTATACGCTGCACGAGGAAGCCGGTGACATGATCCGCTTTGAACGGCGCGATGTGGTGGTAGAGGGGCCAGAGGCACCGCCCCTGTCCCAAGCCGCCCTGGAGGCTGCACGCGCCCTGATGCCCGGCGCGGATGTCTATGCGCTGGAGGCCGATTGGCGCAGCTATTGGGCCAGCACGGGGCGGCCCCGGCTGCGGTCGGCGGATGCGGCCTTTGTGGGGTTTGTGCAGACCCGCGCGGCGCGGGAGTAGGGGGGCAGATCTGGTTGTTTGGGTCTGGGTCAGCGAAGTGGGAGGCCAACTTCTCGAAGCAATCGGCCATTGATATGATTGCGAAAACGGGTGGCGATCAAAGATCCAGTACCGAGAAACTTTCCACTATGGCCGATAGTGAAAAATTGGATATCTAACCCCTGTGCCTACCCCGGTCATCGGGTAGTAAGTCCATGCAGACCATCCACATGAAAAGCTAAGAAAAAAACCGCTACCTTACGGCAATGGGCTTTCTAACTCTCTTGACGATGAGGGAAGGTGCAAGCACCCGCGAACCTCAAAGCCTTGTGATCTATAATCATGCTCATATGTGTAGTGTCCCAAGACGTGGTGTAGATGCGCGGATCGATCTGGAAACCGGGACGATAGCCGTGATCCTGATCGCGCAGGCAGACGCAGACACCAACTTGACATATGACATCTTGGACTGATCTGTGATTGCATAAAAGCGCAAGCACGATGATCTCTTGCACCGTGCCGCACATCAAGAACTTCAATCACCTCGGCGGCTTTGGCTGCCTTGTGAACTTCGGGGATGTGCACAGACCGAAAAGGCGACACCAACGGCTCCGTGCGACAGGCACGGTTTTACCGCAAAAAAATTTGGTCAAAGAGCCTTCCATCAGCCCAATAACAGGGACAAACCGCTTGCCAGAACTGGTAGTCTCGCTCCCCCCCGCGCCCGGTGGCGACACATCGGCACAATGCGCCCAAGGCGCTTGATACTTCAGAACATGGCATTTACCTTTCGTATAAGAGAACGATTTGTATGAATTCAGTTCAATAAACTAGGTGTATATGCCAATGGGCGCGCGATATTTGCCAATTACGGCATACCAAGCCGATATGGTTGAAACCTCTGCTGACCCTCAAACTTCCGACGCTTATCATCTTTATTTTACCCTACAGTTGGCGTTCCGGATCAGTTCTGGACTGAGTCCCCGACTGTTAAAGACCGCTTTCAACAAGTTGGTTGCGCGCCATGACTCCCTGCGGGTGCGCTTTGTCGAACACAATCAGTCCTGGTTTGCTGAAACCCTTGACGAGCATCCGATAGGCTTTCAGGTCAATGATTTGTCGGGCGAATCTTCTGATGTGCGAAAAAGATCTGTGGCGGCTTTGGCTCAAACGCCAATCCGTGCTCATGAAGGCCCCTGTTTTCAAATGGATCTCATCAGATGCGGCGAGGAAGGTGATGTTTTGATCCTTCGGGCACATCACGCTATCATGGATGGATATGGTTTAATTGTACTAACCGAAGACCTAATCAAACTTTTGATACGCTTGCCGCTGCAGGACGGGGCCATGTCACACGAGGACTTCGTCACCAGAATTGAAAAACTGACCCGAACGAACGAAACCGAAAAGCAAGCCTTTTGGATGAACCGGCTGTTGCCTTTGCCCCAAGAGTTGCGGATCGGTCGTGTTACGCGTGGATTCCCCCCGTTCTGGCCCAAGATGATGGACAAGACCATTTGCCTCAACGATATTTTCTTAGCCGAGGAAAGTCGGGCTTTGGAAAAGATTTCATGCTCCTCAGGAACATCTCTTTACGCGCTGATCTATGTGGCATTTTCAGAAGCGATATGTGCCATCGCAGAACAAAGTGATGTCATGATTTGCAGTTGGCTTGGCCGCCACGATGCCTGGACCCAGCGATTTGTCGGCTGTGATAATCGAATGGTTCAGCACATCTATCGATGTTCCAAACGCCCCTTGGTTGAGAAGGCCGAAAACGCCAACAGAGAAATTATTGATGCAATCTCAGGTCAACCCAGCGACATATTTCTGCCGGGCAGCCCATTTATGGATGTGTTGAAAGCTGAAGACCGTACGCTTTGGCGATTTCAGATCCACAATACACTGCCCTCTGCGCGGATGAAAAGTTCTCTCTTCAGCAAATTACTTTGGTCCGGGGTCAACGAAAAGCTCAGTATCGGGCCGTTCTTCATTGAGAAACTTAACTTTGCCCGAGACTGCGAATCGCGCTTTGAGTTGAGTGTATTTATTCTTCAAACACCAAGCGGCGTTAACGCAAGGTTGGTCGCAGACGACAGAGCCTTTTCCTTAGCAGAGCTAGAGCAGCTTCAAGCCAAAATGAGAGACATTTTGTTCAATTGAAGCAGAGTTTAATGAGCGCAGACGTATCATGATTGCATTTGCCGCGAATGGCTCTGCTCTCCGCAGGGTTACTGGCCGGGATCAGAGCCGATGGCCATAAACGGATTGGCTTGCTGCCAAAGAACGAAGTTCCAACACGCGCAAGCCCCTGATGGGGTCGAGTCCGGCTGGGGGCGGAATCGTATCATAAGGTATTCCCGACCCTCGCTGCATCATGCATGAACTCGAAAGGTGCGGACTAAGTTGCCGTTCGCTAAGCGTGCGAATTCCGTTTGTCGGTTTTCCCTACCCAGATGTTCAACCGCCTATGGTTGTGAAACCAAGCAGCGGAAACTTGCACCGAGCCGAACCGAGCCATCGGACTGCAGAAACGGTCCGAAAGCAGCGACATAGGCAGACGTCACGGCCTCCTCGCCTGAATGCTCCATTGCCTTTACCGCAACACCAGCCGAGCACATGCCTCGGACTGCAGTGTCCAGATCTGGGTATATCCATAAGCCATCGACATCAAACACATCCGTCGGCATCAATCCGGCACTAGAGGCAAATTCCCTTAGTTTGCTTTCATCAGACAAGGCAAAAGGGCCGGGTGCGCCGGGCGGCGGCGGCGGTAGAAGCGGTTTTAGGACTGCCACCAACGAAGCGGCGTCCATGCCTTCAGGGTTGCCCCAGGTCACGATAACCACGGTTCCGCCAGGTTTGGTCACCCGTCGGGCTTCCCCCAACGCCAGCGCAGGGTTTCCAGCATACTGAAATGAATTGAATCCAGTAACCACGTCGAAACTGTCATCTTCAAACGGAATATTTTCCAGATCGCCAAGTTGAAAATCGGCCTTTTGTACCCGCTCCTTCGCGATCATCAACAAGGCTTCGGAGGCATCAATTCCGGCCACATCGGCGCCAAGGTCTGCCGCCAAACCGACGGCCATTCCAGAACCGCAACCCACATCGAGATAACGTGTTGTATTGCCGACTTCTGCACGTTTCAGGACTTCGTGATAAACGGGGAGGCAAGACTGCTCTTGAATCTCAGCCCAGTCGCGTGCGCGAGCGCCCCAAAGTTGCCCGTTCACCTTCGCCGTTGTTGGTTTGCGTTCGATGTCCATATTCAACCTCTGTCAGTTTGTGTGCTTATGAGAATATTATTCAAGGGATCCTCCTTACCGTTGATGAGAAACGCTTAGGTGATAAGTGCGACAGTGATCCAGTCCGAAATCTGAACCCATAGGTACAGAAACTGCACTTGTGCAACTTGAGGCCGCCGATGATACTGATGTTGGGAGCAATAAATGAAAAAAACTTTGTATGGGCAGTCTTGCCCAATCGCCCTTTCTCTTGAAATCTTAGGCGGACGCTGGACCTTGCTGATCATCCGTGAATTGCTCTCCGGATCGAGGCGCTTCAATGACATTCATCGTGGCGTCCCGTTGATGTCGCGCTCGCTACTTTCAGAACGTTTGAAAGACCTTGAAGCCGCAAAATTGATTGAGCGGGCACACTCTGCACGTACAGGTCATGCAGAGTACATTTTGTCCGAGGCCGGACTGGCCTTGCTGCCAGTCATCTCTTCTGTCGGAAAGTGGGGGCAGGAATGGGTGAACAAGTCGGTCATTATGGATGAGGTCGACGGCGGCTATCTGATGTGGAGTATTCGAAACTCCGCCTCATGGATCGAGGACATGGGTCCACGGATGGTCACCCGTTTTGAGTTTAAGGATGAGGTTGAAAAGAAACGGTTGCATTGGCTCGTCATCGAAGAGAACGATATCGATCTTTGCTATGTTGATCCCGGCCTGGAAGTGGATACCTGGATCGAAACAGATCTTCGCTCGCTGGTCGAAGTCTGGATGGGGTGGCGACCGCTGAAGGATGCCTTGTCTGCAGGTGACATTGCGATTTTCGGTGCACCAAACCTCACTCAAGACCCTCTACGTTGGATTGGGCAAAGCCCGGTTGCAGGCATTTCGCAGCGCCCAAGCGAAGAGCAGGTATTGGTGATGATTGAAAAAGTCAGGGCATAATCTGGATAGCGGGGCCGAAGCCAGTGCCAAACCCGATTGGAAAAGTGCCGAGGATTTGCGTGAGCCGTTCCCAGTAAATCAATCACACCGGGAATAACTGAGGTACAAAACAACATGGCCTTTGCCGGTCACTATGGGCTCTCAACCGTTATTCGCCGCATCTTGCATTAAGGTCCGGTGTTGCTGTCGGAGGTTTGCCAGCATCAGCACGATTGTCTATGCCGTTTCACTATTTCTCCAACGGTGTTTTTCGAAATTCCGAGGTCACGAGCGATCCAGCGGTAAGAGCGACCATCTGCGACCAACTCTACTACCTTTGGCGCGAGTTTGTCAGATTTAGGACGTTGCCCTAGTTGGCGGCCAAGTATCTTGCCTCGTGCCCGGGCGGCGGCCAGACCAGATTTCACGCGTTCACTGAGGAGGTCACGTTCAAACTGGGCAATTCCAGCTAACATGGTCGCCATCATGCGACCGTGTGGCGTGCCAAGTTCGAATGTCATGCCGCTCATTGCGACAATAGAAACCTTCCAGCCAGCCATTCTGTTCAGGGTGTCGAGTAAATCCTGTGTAGACCGCCCCCATCGGCTGAGTTCGGAAACCAGTACGACGTCAATCTTTCGCGCCTGAGCCAAAGCAATGATCTTACTGCGCTCAGCACGATTTGCTTTGATACCTGATGCAGTTTCCTTGAAGGTGCTGACCACATCATACCCACCGCGTTCCGCAAAAGCTGTCAATTCTGCAACCTGTCGTTCACAGGATTGGTCCGACGTGGAAACACGGGCATAGATGACAGCACGTTGTCCCAATTGAACCCCCTCCGATCTTGGCGTTGTAAGTTGTTGATTTCGTTGGTGCGGATATTGTCCCGAACAGACTAATGTTTAACAAGGACAACATCAAATGCCAAGACGCCAGATTTTGACAGAGCGCAGCCGCGCAGCACTTTTTGATTTGCCGACAGATGAACCTTCATTGCTGCGGCACTATACATTGGCTGATGACGACATCGAGCATATCCGCGCCCGGCGTCTGGCACATAATCAACTTGGGTTTGCGCTTCAGCTTTGTGCCTTCCGCTATCCGGGCCGTTTGTTGATAGCGGGCGAGATCATTCCCTTGGAGGTGGCGGAATTTGTTGCAGCGCAGATCGGAGTGAAGAGTATCGATTTGGCCGGGTATGCCGAAACCGACGTGACGCGGCGACGGCATTTGATCGATCTTAGGTCCATCTATGGGTACAAGATGTTCACCGGGCGTGGGTCGCGTGATCTGAAAGATTGGCTCGACGGGCAAGCTGAGCAAGCACGATCCAACGAAGACCTGGCGCGGCGTTTTGTGGAAGAATGCCGACGAGCCCAGATCATTTTGCCAGCTATCTCCAGCATAGAGCGATTATGTGCTGACGCGCTTGTTGAAGCGGAACGACGGATTGAGGCGCGAATTGTCAGCCGATTAGGCCAAGACTTGCAGGTTCAGCTCAACGCATTGCTGTCCGAAGATGTGGCCGGTCGCCTCAGTCGGTTTATCTGGTTGCGCCAATTCGAGGTGGGCAAGAACTCTGCCGACATCAACCGTCTGCTTGATCGTCTTGAAATTCTAAAACAGTTGGATCTGCCCTCCGGCCTTCTCGACGTTGTGCCACCCCATCGGATCACGCGCCTGCGCCGACAGGGTGAGCGCTATTTCACCGATGGTTTGAAGGACATTACGAGCGACCGGCGTTTGGCAATTCTTGCCGTCTGTGTCTTCGAATGGAGGGCGGCAATCGCCGATGCGATAGTGGAGACCCATGATCGCATCGTTGGGAAAACCTGGCGTGATGCTAAGAGGCTGTGTGATGCCCAGTTCGCGGACTCAAAGACGGCGTTACAAACTACCTTGCGAGGCTTCTCCAACCTGGGTGCCGCGTTGATTGAAGCGAGCGGCGATGGTGTGGATCTCGAAGATGCAGTTATTTCTACCGGCGGCTGGAATGACCTTGAGCAACTTGTCGCAATGGCAACGCAACTGACCGATAAGATGGCCGCCGAGCCCTTGGCCCATATATCTCAAGGTTTTCATCGCTTCAGGCGCTATGCTCCGCGTATGATAACGGCGCTGGATATAAAAGCGGCCCCCATTTCTGAGCCGTTGATTGAAGCTGCCCAGATCATTGGGGATGGCAAAAGCAAAGCCAACCACCCGACGACATTCTTGCGGCGCAACTCCAAATGGCACCGCCATCTTCAGGCACAAGGTGCTGATGATCAAAAACTATGGGAAGTCGCCGTTCTGTTTCACATGCGTGATGCCTTTCGATCTGGTGATATCTGGCTGTCTCACTCGCGGCGGTATGCTGATCTCAAGCAGGCTTTGGTCCCGCTGGCGGCAGCGCAAAATACACCACGCCTGAGTATTCCATTTGAGCCGATGGCATGGTTGGAAGAACGCAAAACACGAATGGCGGACGGCTTGAGCAGGCTCGCCAAAGCGGCCAGACACGGTGCCATACCAGGTGGTTCAATCGAAAACGGAACGCTCAAACTTGACCGACTTTCAGCAAATGTTCCGGCAGAGGCGGATCAGCTCGTCCTCGACCTCTACCGCCGCCTTCCCGATGTGCGCATCACCGACATGCTACTCGATGTGGACAAGGCCACTGGTTTTACCGATGCGTTCACGCACCTTCGAACCGGCGTGCCTTGCGCCGACAAAATTGGATTGTTGAATGTCCTGCTTGCCGAAGGCCTTAATCTTGGTCTAAGTAAAATGGCCGAAGCATCCAACACCCACGAATATTTCCAGCTCTCGCGTTTGTCGCGGTGGCACATCGAGAGCGACGCCATCAATCAAGCGTTGGCAACGGTGATTGAATCGCAATCATCTTTGCCCATGGCGCAGTTCTGGGGTGCGGGTACAACGGCATCGAGCGATGGTCAGTTCTTTCCCACCACCCGTCAAGGTGAGGCCATGAACCTTATCAACGCTAAATACGGCAACGATCCGGGGTTGAAAGCGTACACCCATGTCTCGGATCAGTTTGGTCCCTTCGCTACACAGGACATCCCCGCCACAGTCAGTGAAGCGCCCTACATTCTCGATGGTCTTTTGATGAACCCGACTGGTCGAAAAATCCGCGAACAATATGCGGATACCGGCGGTTTCACGGATCACGTTTTTGCTGTGACGTCACTTCTGGCTTATCGGTTCATCCCGCGCATTCGCGACCTGCCGTCCAAACGTCTGTATGTCTTTGACGTAGCATCCACACCGAAAGAACTGAAGGGATTGATAGGCGGCAAAATTAGAGAAAACACGATCATTGAGAACTGGCCTGACATCCTAAGAAGTGCGGCCACCATGGTCGCAGGCATCATGCCGCCCAGCCAGCTCCTGAAAAAGTTTGCAGCTTATCCTCGCCAGCATGAACTAGCTGTAGCCCTTCGGGAAATCGGCCGCATCGAGCGCACCCTCTTTATCATTGATTGGTTGCTCGATGCCGACATGCAGCGGCGCGCCCAGATTGGCTTGAACAAAGGTGAGGCGCATCATGCCCTCAAAAACGCTCTGCGCATTGGTCGTCAGGGCGAAATCCGTGATCGCACCGCAGAGGCGCAACACTACCGTATGGCGGGCCTCAACCTGCTCGCATCAATCATCATCTTTTGGAATACTGACCGGCTGGGGAAAGCGGTTCAGCAGAGGCAAAGCTCCGGATTGGGCTGCGCACCTGAGCTTCTGTCGCACATCTCACCCCTCGGATGGGCGCATATCTTGCTCACTGGCGAATACAGGTGGCCAAAATCGTGATCAAACAAGCTTATGATACGATTCCGCCCCCAGCCGGACTCGACCCCCTGATCACCGCATGTGATGCAATGCACACCATGAATCTATTTTCGCACGAAACCTCACCGAGGATCGTGACCGGATTCGGCAGGTTATTGAATGGCGAAGATGTGGTATCGCGCAATGGGTAAATTCGGTTGAACAGGTGACAGCACTGCTTTCCAACCGACCATAGACCCCAAAACACAACTTCGAAGTTGAAGGCGGCTCAACTGTTTAGCTATCCTGTTAGATGTCAAAAATCGCCAAAGATGCGCCAAGGGCCGCACCCTGCGCGCAGGCAGCACCGCTTAGAACGGGCCTTGGGCGAACCGAAATGTCACGAGGATCAGGCGATCAGGTCGAACTGGGCCATGTCGCTTTTCAGGCCGATGGTCGAGATCACGCCGCCATCATCAAAGGACCAGCTTTTGGCGTAGATCGGATGATCGACATCGGCCAGTTCAAAGGCGTCCACATGGATAAAGATGATCTCTGTCGGGAGGCTGACCACCTTGATGTCGCTATAGGTGCGCAACAGGAAGTCCAGGAATATCCGCGCTTCTTGATCAAAAGCGTCAAACTTGTTGGTGGCCACATGCGGGGTCGTCAGCGGCGCGATGATATCGGCCGTGATGGTGTTGACGGTCATCAGCTCTGCCAGCTCTGTCTGGGCGATCACGTCCAGGCTGGTCAGGGTGAAGCTTTCAAAGGCGGTGTCAAAGCGCAGCAGGAAGCTGTTGTCGGCAAGGGATGTGTCCTGCACCGGCTTGAGGGTGCTGACGGTCTGGGCGGGCGCAGCCTCCTCTGGCCCAGCAGCATTGTCCGCACTGGCCGCATCGGTTTCGGCCTGCTGGGGTTGCCGTGCGGCGGCCGCCTGTTTCAGGGCCAGAATGGTCTGGACTTCTGTTTTGTAAGAGGTGGCGATGGAATGCACCAATTCGGCAAATTCTGCGCTGGTCTCAATGTTCTGGGTGTCGTCGGTGGTGTCGGCCGCGTTCTGGGCCCGAATGTCATCGATCAGATGTTCGGTCTGGCTGGCATGCTGCTGCTGTTCATCCTGGGTGGCGACCAGCACCGACAGCGCGGCCTCCTTGGCGCGGGTGATCAATGTGTAGAGCTGGGCAATGGACAGCTGGTTCTGTGCTGTATCGCTTTCGGCGTCTTCATTGGTTTCCAGCAGGGGCAGGCCCACGGAAAGTGCGACAAGGCTGAGGCTGAGGCCCACGGCCTTCATGGAAATGCCGGTGGAGAGTGCGGCCATCTGCAGGGCGGCACCGCTGTTGTCACGGCCGGCATAGGGGTCAGCGACCTGTTTGGCCAATTCCGGATCCGACAGAACTTGAAGCGCTTTTTGCGACACTTCTGGCAGGATGTTCAGATCGTCTGCCAAATTTCCGGTCAAATCTGCAGCGGGTGCCTCGGCTGTGGCATCGGGGGCATCGGGCGTGAGCATGGGCGTTGCCGCGACCAGATCATCCGACATCAGATAGACCGACCAGACCAGCGCGGCCAGGGCAGCGGCGGGATGGATCAGCACGGCATTGCGGCTGCGCCCGGCGATGGAGACGACATTGCGTCCGGCACCGGGGGTTTGCGCCACAGGCTGCACCTGTTTGGAGAATTCTGAGACCAGATCATGCAGGCTGTCGCCCCAGACCGGTTTGTCCTGCATCAGGCTGGTCACCAGGTAGCGTCCGTCAATACGGCTGAAATGAACAAAGACCTCATCCAGGCTGTCCATGAAGACGAACCATGGATCGCCCTCATCGGTCAGGCCGCGGTCCACCTTGGTGGTGATGCCCGCCAGCGCCAGAATGCGCTGGGTGCGATAAAGATCAGCCAGTTCCTGATTGCGCCATCCGGTGACGGTCTCGGGGAGGGGGGAATGGCGCGGGATGAAATCGCTGACGGTATCAATCGCCGCCGTGCGGCTGTCGGCCCCCATGGTCTTGGCGGGGGCGGCATAAAGGTCGGACATCTTGATGTCTGCGCTCAGCGCAGGCGCTGTCTGAGAGGGTGTCTCAATCAGATGTGGGAAACGAATAACGTCAGACATCGGGCAAAATCCTTTGCGCCATCATATCACCGCTGGGCCACAGGCCAAGGGGGTTATTTGGCGGCGGCATCCGGGTCTGTTTCATCGAACAGAATGCCATAGGTGACCGGGTCATAATGCGACAGCAGCGTTTTGACAAAGCTGCGCGGTTCCTGGTTCAGGGCATTGGCCCAGTCGAGATAGCGGTTGGCAGGGATCTTGCCGCGCCCGTTCTCAAGCTGTGAGATGAACGTGTAGTAATCCAGCGACAGCAGTGTCGCCAGCTGACGCTGTGACAGGCCGGCGGCCTCACGCAGAGATTTCAGCCAGACACCCAGATCGGCACGCGGGTTGGTGGCGGAAGGATCGGCAATAAGCACTTTGTTATCCAACATGATCAGTCTCTTTCCATACATCGCACAGACGCCAGATTGCCACGGGGCAACGGCGTATGTCAGTAGCTCACTATACTGGCATGCCCATGCAGATCAGGTTAACGCCCAGAAGTTAGTACCTCTTTAACACAGGAATTTCCGGAGGGGTATACACTTTGCTGTATATTGAAAGATTTTTTGAAAATTGGGGGTTTAGGCATCTGCTTGTGCGGGGGCTGCCGCCGAAACCCTGAGTTGTTGATGGCCCCTGTACCACGGAACATTCGGCAATTAAGTAACATAATTCTGATTATGACCTGTAAAATACACCTCTTAGCATTGAAACAAACAGCCGACCTTCGTTGCGCGTGCACGAACGACGACCGCTCCGTTACTGGCACGCGAAACCCATGCGGCTATCAGATCTGCCTGTGGTTCTTTAACAATAGGTAATCGAGTGAAATCCTCGTATCATAAATCTGACGGTGGCTGAGTAATCCATCTCTTGTGGCAGTTATAGTATAGTTAGGCACAACATGACCGATGAAGAACAAAATAGCGTTCCTGCCGGGTTTGAGGAAATCACCATCGTTGTTGACCCCTCACCTGAAATGATCGAACGGTACGATGAATGGGAAACTGATCAGCTCGCCAGCTTTAAAGCGGCTGGCGTTACGGTCCTTTCAGTCGATGGCTGCACCTTTCACGGATACTATGATCCTGAAACCGTCGATCCTGATATGCTCCCGAGTTAGGCACAACATTGGCGTATGTCCGGCATAAGATCATCAAGGGTCACAAGTATTTCTATCTCGTCGAAGGGTACCGCGTAGGTGCCAAAGTGAGACAACGCGTTCTGCTGTATCTTGGTGCGAGTGAGCCAAGCGAAAGAGCTAAGCAGCAGCTAAAGAAGCAGTACTCAAAGCCTAAAAAGACCAGCCTCGGCGCTGATACAACGAAAGCTGACGCAGCCGATACGCGGATGAGGGCAGGCATTTATGCTGCTTATCGCCATTTTGGATTGAAAGTTAGGCACAACTTAACCAGTGGCGGAACAAACGGCGCTGTTTTGATGCGGAACAACAAACCCTACGCGGTCTCACTGATCAAATCACCTGACACCAGCACCATGGTACATGAGCTGGGTCACGTGATTGATTTTGTCCTACGTGATCGAGCGAAAGTAGGTCGGACGGCCGATGATCGTTTTGCACACATCTACAGCAGCGACACCAAGAGCCTGATATTGCAAGAAGAGAGCGCCGCATTGGCGCGCCAGAAATACGCATCAAGCTACAGCCGATTACTAGAGATTTCCGAAAAGAAAAATCGGGATGGATATTTGGCGCAGCGTGAAGAAAAAACGCTGTCACAGTACAGGAAATTCTTCACTAATTATGCAGAAACGCAGGTTGAGGGCTTTGCAAACGCCTTTGCGCTCTATCTGTCTGATCCTGATCTGGCCGAAGACATTGCTCCCAGATATTGCGAAGTGATTTTCACGTTGATCAGCGATGAGCCAGATATACAGGAAGTCGTTGATAGCCTGCTGCACTCCCCCGCTTTCTAGCGACTGTCCCTACCAAGCCGCCTGAATACAAGGTGCTAGGTCTTTGCGATGATCGGTTAAGTGACAGATTTTAGCTGCCAGTGTCCATAACCGCCACGGCAATCGATGTCGTTTGACAGTCGTTGAAACGACAGGCCAAAAACAATGTTTGCCACCGCTGGAAAATAGGGGTTTCCTGACTCCAAATTTTGAGGCCCTTTTACGACAGGGTCTAGGGGGTGAGACTTTGGGAACAGCACTTGTAGTTTATGAAGACCAGTCAACGTGGGAGGCGGCACACGATTTACAGTATGAAAAGGCATTGAAGCACCAAGTAGCTTTCCATCAATGTTTCAAAGCTACGTATAGTTACGCAGCAATTTTTCTCCTATTCATGATCTCTAATTGGTTCCTAAATTTCACTTTTTCAATTACAGTAGAGCTGGTTATCACAGCACTCATCGTTGGCATCTCCTTCATCGTAATGGCCCCGAAAACCGTTGACTTGCTACAGTCAGATGTTCGCAATCTTCCGCTAGATTGCCCTAGCTGCTATGAAACAATTCGCATGCATGCGAAATGGGCATGCGGCCATTGTCGAGAGCGACATGAGAAGATCAACGACAACACACCCTTTCTTGGCTGCAAAAATCCAAAATGCTATACCGCCAAAGGGATACCCAAACACCGAGCGCAGGCAGCG
>Ga0208544_10000631_pt1 | contig 26793 bp, 31 predicted proteins | sample DEB08_DNA_9_FD_184526 | JGI IMG/M metagenome (GOLD analysis project Ga0208544, IMG submission 184526) | Aqueous microbial communities from the Delaware River and Bay under freshwater to marine salinity gradient to study organic matter... | ecosystem: Environmental > Aquatic > Marine > Coastal ... | reverse complement strand
GGGTGCTGACGTCAGACAGGCCGCTACCCGCCGCAGTTGGTCTCGCCTTGATGCAGGCGATGCATTTGATTCCTGATTTGGGCCGTGAGATGCAGTCGCTGCGCATGGCCCGGGTGATGCGAGAGGGGGGTGCCCTGCGTGCGATCCCCAGCCCAATGGAGGTCTTCGCGCTTGCCATCCCGCTTCTGGCCTTTGCCATACGCCGCGCGGGCCGCGCAGCAATTGCCATGGAAGCCCGCGGTTTCAAACAGGATCGGTCTCGAAGTCAGTTGCCGCAACCCGGCATGACCCGCGTGGATCTAGTTGTCGCCGTCGGCGGCGTTTGCACGCTGGTTTTGCTGCTTTGCGCCCTCTGAAATGCAGTCAAGCCCGGTGCGCCCGCGCCCGCATTTGGCAAGGATGGAGATCGGGCCATGGAAACGCCCGCCGTTTGCGTGGTTCGACATCTAAAGCTTGCCTGATTCCACGAAAACTGAGCGCAACATCGGCATCATTCGCTCCAGGCATGCACATGCACGTCGCGGCCCGAATGCCCCTTGAGTATCTTCACCGCAAGTTCTTCTTTTTGTTTGTCCCACGTCCGGACCCACAGAAGAATGCCGCCGTGGCGAATTTGATTGGCGTAATAGTCCTTGTGATGCTTGCCCACTCGGCGTGCCAACAAGGTGCCGATCACGGCGGTCGGACTGCCTCCGATCGCGATGGCCGCAATGGATGCCGCGATCGTGCTGGCGGGCGTCAGCAGCGCCGCCATGGCGATGTATGAGCCCAGAAAGAACAAACCGCCCGCGATGGCGCCTTCCAGTTCCCCAATCGCCTCTTCCGAGACGAATGCGGCGCGCGGGGCGTTCGGATTATCGGCCAGTTCCGGCGCCGTCCAGTACGAGGTTCCGAGCGTTTCCTCCAGAACGCGCTGATCTGCCAGCAGGCTGATGTCGTAGCGACTGAAACCTGTCATCATCAGATCATAGATCGCCTTTTGCAGACTTTCGAATTTCTCGAAAATTCCAACAGCTTCGGGAACGTTGATGTAGGTGGTGTGGTGTTTTTCCAAGTCGTCATGCATCGCTATCCCCCTGCACGAGTTCATCTCTCCGTCTTTAGACGGCACCCATTGTGACATAGTTATTCAGCCGTCACTCCTTGTCGTTGACCACTATCAATGCGTGCGCGACGGGCGCATTTGAGGCAAAAAACCACCGGGTTGCCAATGTGGGCGGGCAGGGGCCGAAGGACGCGGTTCGTCGAACAGCCTGCGACATTACCCAGCATCGCCGGGCACAGCATCTGACAGAATTACCAACGGACGGTCGCTTGGCCTTTCGTTGGCCGCACGGGTCAGTGGCAAGAAGACCGGCCGCCGCAGCCCAATTGAATTCAGCAACGATGCGAACATGTCCGTCTTGTGCTGGCCGCCGTTCTGTTTCGGACAAGCCCGAACAGCGCGGCATTGATTGGGGCCAGTGCGCGGATTTCGCTACACGAGGCTGGATACTGGTCGAGTACTGCTGCCGCTGAAGGTTCATCGGGCAATCTGCGCTTTTGGCCCTTATCTGCCATTCGGCGACCGAAGCGACCTTGCAGCGCCACAAATGCCATGGAACGTTACTTGGCAAACGGGTGTTGCCCGTCGCCGTTCGCATGATGACCAACCTTGAAATTCGCAAAGGGAACACCCGATGAACATCAATGACGATTTCACCCAACGCGCCGTGGTCCATGCCAGCCAGATCCCTTGGGTTCCGTCACCGATGCCGGGCGTGGAACGTCGGATGCTCGACCGGATCGGCGACGAGGTTGCGCGCGCCACAAGTATCGTCCGCTATGCTCCCGGCAGCGCTTTTTCCGCGCACACCCATACAGGTGGCGAAGAATATCTGGTGCTGGACGGCGTCTTTCAGGATGAACATGGTGACTTTCCGACTGGCAGCTATGTGCGAAACCCGCCGACATCCGCCCATACGCCCAGTGCAATGGCGGGGGCGACGATCCTCGTCAAGCTTTGGCAGTTCGACTTGGAAGACCGCACTCAGGTGTGCATCGATACCCAATCGCAGGTGCCAAGCGTGGTGGATGGCCGAACAGGGGTCTGGGAAATACCGCTATTCGCGGATGCCCACGAACGGGTTCGTATTGAGATCTGGGCTGCCAACCAATCGGTTGAAATCACGGATCACAAGGGCCTAGAAATATTGGTGATCGAAGGCGGTTTTTCCGAAGGCGGTGAAGACTTCTCGGTCAATTCTTGGCTGCGCCTTCCCGTTGGGCATTTGCTGCGCGCCGTCGCAGGGCCGCAGGGCGCGCGGCTTTGGATTAAAAGCGACCATCTGGCGCAAACGCCGCACGCCCCTGCGCGCTGATCGCAGCATTGGGGACCCATCATGGCAAATGCACCTGCAATCGTCGCCGGGTCCGGACCCTGCCTTGGTTACGCACTGGTCAATTATCTCGCCGCGCCGGGATATCTTGACTTCGTGTGGACATGTCGGGCGATGGTTCGGTCTGCTGTGCATCTTGCCCACGCGGTCCTGCCCGGCATGATGAAACGCGGTTTCGGGGCTTTCGTGGTGTCTGGTGCCCTCACCAGCCTGCAAGGCGGACACGATTTTGCGGCGTTTGCCACGGCCAAGGCGGGGCTGCGTGCGCTGGCCCGGTCTTTGGCGCAGGAATATGGGTCCAAGGGCCTTCACCTCGCCCATATCGTTCTGGACGGCATTCTGGACACCGGGGCCAGTCGGACGCTGTATGGCATGGCGCCCGCGCGCATGATGCAAAGCCAATGCGTCGCGGCGGCCTGTTTGCCTATGGCACAACAGCCGGAAGCGGCATGGACGCACGATCTTGACCTGCATCCGATGGGAGAGGCGTTTTGATGCAAACCGACGTTCTTGTCGTCGGCGGCGGTCTGTCCGGCCTATCGCTTGCCCACCATCTGGCCCAGACCGGCACTGACTTTCTACTGGTCGAGGCGCAGGATCGGCTTGGCGGCCGCATTCTGACGCAAGAAACCGGGGGCGCTGCCTTCGATCTCGGCCCGGCATGGTTCTGGCCCGGCCAACTGCGGATGGCACAGCTGGTGCGACGACTTGGGTTGGAGGTGTTCGAGCAGTATTCAACTGGTGCGATCGTCTTTCAGGACCCGTTGGGCCATGTGCAACGGGATCGCGGTTATTCCTCGATGATGGGATCGCTGCGCGTGGCGGGTGGAATGGGCGCTTTGATCAGCGGGTTGCAGTCGGGCCTCGCGCCATCTCGGCTGCGGCTGAAAACCAAGGTCACATCCATCGAAGACACTGGGAACAGCATTTGTGCCAAGCTCGAAAGCGACGCTGGTGTTCAGACGGTAACGACCCGACATGTCGTGCTTGCCGTCCCGCCGCGCATCATCGCCGATACCATCACCTTCACGCCCGAATTGCCGCAGATCGCGATGCGCAGTATGACTCAGATCCCGACATGGATGGCGGCGCAGGCCAAGATCGTCGCCATCTACGATCATCCGCATTGGCGCAACGCGGGCCTTTCTGGGGACGCAACAAGCCAGAAGGGACCGATGGTCGAACTTCACGACGCCTCGCCCGCCTATGGCGGACCCTATGCCCTGTTCGGTTTCGTAGGCTATCCGGCAGCAATGCGCGCCGAGCATCCCGACGAAATCCTTGACCTTGCCCGACAGCAATTGGTGGCCATGTTTGGGCCGGAAATGGCCAACCCAATCTTTCTGCACATGCAGGATTGGGCCCTGAACCCCGCGATAGCCACAGCCGCGGACCAGGTTTCCCCTCGCAGCCACCCCAACTATGGTCTGCCAAGCCTACTGTCCAACCTATGGTCCGGCACCCTGACACTTGCGTCAACCGAGGTGGCCCAAGCGTTCGGCGGCTACATGGAGGGCGCCCTTGAAGCAGCGGAAGCGGCAGGCAGACGCGTTCAAATCAGAAAGGCCGCCTCCATTAGACGCCTCTAGGCTTTGTGGTCCTTGGCGCGCCCCAAGCGGCCACGATCTGATGCGCCAGACCTATCCGGATTTTGGTCCCGTTGCCGAACACCTCTGACAGGCCATCTTGATCGAGATCGGCAAACAGGTTTCGCGCCACCGCCCGCTCCCCGATGCGGGTGACGGGGGGCAAGGGCACCCATCCTGTCAGATTCAACCTGTTTGTGGTTCAACGCGTCTTGCGGTCCTGTATCAAGCACCCTCCCGCATGGGGGCGATAGGGGCCTTTGTCTTGATCATCCGGAACACAAGTGCCGCAGGCAGAACAACAGCGAAAAGGGCCATGCCGAACAGGATCGGAGCGTCCACTGACCCGCTGCGATCAAGAAGCCAACCGGCGATAGTTGGGGCCGCAGTCATGGCTGCAAAATAGATAGTGAAGAACACCCCCATGCCGAAGGCCCGGCGGGCAGGGGCCACGGCCTGACCTGCAAGCGCCATGATGACACCGGCAGGTGCCATCCCCAAAAGGCCGAAGATCAGGCTGGCGGGCAGACCCGCACCGGGCATCTGCAGCATCATCAGCGCCAAAACTGCCGCAGTCATGCAAACGGCAAGGATTATCTCGCGGCGACCGAACCGGTCGGCGATCTGGCCGCAGATCGCCCCCGACAGGATCATCACCCAACTGCCGACACTGATCACCGAGGCGGCGCTGAGCGTGCCCATCCCCTGCGTTTCCAGCATCTTGGGGCCAAAGCTCAGGTAGACGACATAGCCGGCGTTGAACACACCCCAAGCGACCCCGGCGCAGATGATCAGCCCCCATTCGCGCGGCAACAGCCGGATGCTTCCACCCTTGCCGTTGGCGGGCCGGTCGGCCGGTGCCCGATAGAGCGTGAAAACGGCAACCGCCGCCAGCGCGCAATAAACCGAGGCAATGACAAAGGGCAGGCGCCAGCCATAGAGCTCGGCCAGCCACGCGTGACCGACCTGTCCCATGGCAATGCCAAAGGGCCAGCTCATCACGAGAATGCTCATCGCGGTGGCGATCTCGCGGCCGTCGAACCAGTCGGCAATCATTTTGGTGAAGTAGAGCATGGCGAACAGGAACCCCGCCCCGGCCAAGAGCCGCCCCAGCCCAATGCCGCTGGGCGCCACCGCGAAAGCCGACACTGCGCCGCCCAGCGCAAGGGTCGCCAGTCCAAGGCCCCCAAGAACACGATCCGATGCGAACCGACCGGCAAAGCCGGCAGGTAGCGCAAGAAACAGCCCCGGGGCCATGAAGAGACCGATCATTAGACCGATCTCTGCATGGCCAAGTCCGAAGCTGGCGGCGAGGTCATCGCCGACTGACCCCATGGTCTGGAACTGAAGACCCAGACCGACCCGTGCACCGAACACAAGCGCGAGGATGCGCCAGCGCATCACGCCCAGCCTAGTTGACGCAGCGCCTGCAGATCATTCCAGATCTTGGTCACATGCTTGATGCGGTCGCCTTCGAATGCCATCACATACACGTAGTCCGACGCGACGGAGCGCCCTGTAGGCTGCCCGGGCCCACCGGAACCGGTCTGCGTGCCGCGAAACACTGCCGCCGCGACAACGGTGCCGCGCGTCACGTCTGTGGCGAATGCCGTCAACTCGTACCGCCCGTCAGGGATTGGCCCCAGCAGGGCTTTCATCCATTCGGCATATCCGGCAAGCGTGGTCGTCTCGGCCAGCGCATCCGCCTGACAAGCAAAGGCTGCGCCCTCAACGCAGTGTTCCGTGCAGGCCTCCCAGCCGCCGCCCGTCTCGCAGGCCTCGAAAAAGTCGCGGGCCGTTTGTTCGATGTTCATTGGGTCACCCTCTGCTGCTGCTGACTTCAGTCTGCCCGCAGACGACGTTTCCAGATATCGGGCAGGTGCAGTAATTTGCACCGGAGGCCTGCAGTATTCGGGTAGTGCATCTGCAGGATTGCGTGATCGGTCGAGGTGCCACACGATAAATGCGAGTACCAACCAAGGATCCTGCCCCTGTGTCGCCCTATGAAATCCTCAGCCCGCGCGAGGTCGAAATCGCCAGTGCCTATGCGCAGGGCGACACCTATCAGGATATCGCGGCGCGGCTTGGGATCGCGCCTTCGACGGTGCGAACGCATCTGGCGGCGATCTACCGCAAGCTGGAGGTGTCATCGAAGCTTGATCTGCATGCCAGACTTGGAGGTGCACTGCCTGCCGCAGGCGAGCAGATCGACCATGCGGCGATCATCTCCGAACTGGCCCTCAGCCTTGAAGACGCGATCCGCCGCGAGCAAACCGTGGCACAGGTGCTGCGCATCATCAGTCGGGCGCAGGGCGACATATCCGCCGTCATGTCCGCAATCCTTGGCTTTGCGCTGGACCTATGCGAGGCCGAATTCGGCATTCTCTTCGATTATCATGGCGCGCGGAGCTTTGAGGCAAGCCATACACGCGGGATACCTCAACCGTTCCGCGAATGGCTAGACACGCATGGCGTCTTTACGGTGAGTCCTCGCACCGGGCTGGGACGGGTCGCGACAGACCACCGTAGCGTCAATATTTTTGACGTTCGGGCCGAAGAGATCTTTCAGTCCGATGATCCGCTCCGTTATGCTACGGCGATCCTCGGCGGCGCGCGGTCCTTTGTTGCAATCCCGATGATGTCGGGTGACCGGCTGGTCGGGGCCTTCACGATCTATCGCCAAAGTGTGCGGCCCTTCAGCGCGCAGGCCACCACGTTGGCGCAGACCTTTGCCGACCAAAGCGTTATTGCGCTCGACAATGCCCGGCTGGTCAGCGCGCTGCGGGCTGAGACGGCCCCGGATGATAGCAGTCCCCGGTCACCCGCCACGCCCGGGTAAACCTTCCATCGCCAAACTTGCGTTCGAGAACACGTCGGACGAGCCCGAGGGCAAGATATTGTCTTGGACGGGATCACCGAAAATAACATCACAGCCCTGTCCCGTTCGCCTTGCCTGTTCATCACCGCCGGGAAAGCACCATGACGGTCAGTGAAAGAATGTTTGCGATCTGTCAGGGTAAAACCTCCCGCAACGCTGTAGTCTCGATACAGACCACCGCGCACCTGAACGCGCCCGAAGAACGCGTCCAACGCGGCACAAGGCCGACCCCGACTCTGTGGGAGTTGACCGTGCACGCATCGCATCTGCTCTGCGATTTCTCACCCAGACAGCTATGCCAATGCCAAGTCCCTTCTGGAGCGCGCATGGCGATCGTTCCGGAAAGCGCAGAGACAAACACGGATTGACACCCCGATGTGTTTCGTCTGCGACACGACTGCTAGGGACGAGGCGGAAAATGGGCTTGGTCAAGCGGGCCCTCTGCGAGAACGCAGGACGTAAGAGGCCACAGACATCAGCGCACACGGCGGGCGGCTCAACTTTATTGTGGCAGATGCACGCGCCGAGAGAATCCGGGGGGGGGCACCTTCCGCAGTTGGGCATGCGCGTCTCGACCATCGGGAAAGCCGCAATTTTGGAGCTCAGATTCGAACTTTGGTCCCAATAGGTTGCCCATTCGATCCATGTCGGACGACGACAGATTTCTTGTAGCCGTCACGCCATTCCCCGATGTCGAGACCGGGCATTCCGAGAAGATCTTGCAGAGAGAGGTGCACTAGTATACCAGTTGGCAGGTGTCTTGGAGGGGAGCAGCAAGGTTGCGAGAGCTGTGGAGATGGTTTGGACCGCACGATAGCGTAAGCTTGGATGATATCCGGCAGGCCGGAGCGCAAGGCGTTGTCACCGCCCTTCACCACATTCCAGCAGGCATTGCCTGGCCCCAAGAAGAGATTGCCCAACGGCAACAGCAGGTCTCTCGCAAGAGTGCTGGCGCGCAGATTGATCTGGCTTGGGAAGTTGTTGAGAGCTTACCGGTTTCGGAAGACATCAAGACCCAGACAGGCGAATGGCGTGAGCACATCAACGCCTATGCGCGGTCGCTGAAGGCGCTGGCGCATCAGGGTATCACCAATATTTGCTACAATTTCATGCCTGTGCTGGACTGGACGCGGACAGACCTGCGCGCAAAGATGCCCCATGGCGGCACGGCAATGCGTTTTGATCTCGTTGATTTCGCGGCCTTTGATCTGTTTATTCTGCAACGCGACGGCGCAGAAACTGGTTATGATGACGAGGTGCGCGAGGCAGCAAAACGTCGTTTTTCGATGATGGATGACGCCACATCCGCGCAATTGGCGCGCAACATTGTGGCGGGCCTGCCTGGCGCCGTGGATTCGTGGACGCTTGAGGAATTACGGGTCCGGCTGGCGGCCTATTCAAACCTTGACGCCCCCCGGCTACGCCAGAACCTTATCGACTTTCTGTCCGAAATCGCACCGCTGGCAGAAACCTTGGGAATGCGGTTGAGTTGCCACCCGGATGACCCGCCGTTCTCGCTTTTGGGCTTGCCACGCGTGATGTCCTTGGCGGCGGATTATCGTCACGTTCTGACTCAGGTCAGTAGCCCCGCAATCGGTATGACCTTCTGCACAGGCTCGTTCGGGGTGCATCCGGAAAATGACTGCGTGGCCATCGCGCGCGATTTCGGGCCGCATATCAACTTTGCACATCTGCGCAATGTTCGCCGCGACAGTGAGACCGTCCCGTGTTCGTTCTTCGAAGACGGCCATCTTGCAGGGCAAACCGACATGGTTGGCGTCATTGCGGCGCTTTTGGACGAAGAAGCCCGCCGTCAGGCAGAGGGCCGCCCGGATGCGGTGATCCCGATGCGCCCGGACCATGGTCAGTCGATCTTGACCGATCTGGAAATCGATACCCAACCCGGCTACCCCGCCGTCGGGCGATTGAAGGGCTTGGCCGAGCTGCGCGGCGTTGCAGTTGCGTTGTCGGCTACCCGACAGGGGGCACCTGTCAGATGAATAGCCTCAAGTCGATCACAAGCGCGGAATTCTATGAGTTGCTTGATCCAAGCGAGATCGACCGGAACTTGCCAATTGCTCCGCAGGTTTATGAAATCCTGCGCCAGCGGATTGTTGACAACCGGCTGCCACCGGGTGCGCCCATCGGTGAAAGCACGCTTGCGCTTCGGCTCAACATCTCCCGCACGCCATTGCGTGCGGCCCTGCAGCAATTGGCCAAGGAAGGCATGATCATCACCAGACCGCAGGTTGGGTCGGTCGTCGCACAGCTTGATGCTGCGCGGATGGAAGAAGCGGTGGTGGTGCGGGCGGCGCTTGAGGCCGCAGTTGTCCGGCGTCTGGCCGAGCGCGGGTTCGATGAACAGCTTATGGCGCTGTCCTTCGCGGAACAGGAGATCGCCGCCGAAGACGATGATTACGCGGCTTTCTTCGGCCACGATGAGAAGTTTCATGCCAAGCTGGCCGAACTGGCCGGGCTGCCGAATGTGTGGGCCGCGATCCAATCGGTCAAAGGCCATGTTGATCGGCAACGCTACAAGATGATGGCGGGAATCCCGTTTCGCTCGAAACGTGCCTACCGCGACCACAGGGAAATCGTCCGCCTGATCTTGGCGGGGGATGCGGACGGGGCCGAGCAAGCCATGCGTGCGCACGTGAACTCGGTTCTCGAAATGAAGCCGGACACGCCGCGAGAAAATACCGAAATTCAAAAGGGAGAGAAGACATGACATTACGATTGAAAACCGTTCTCACGGGAACAGCCTTGGCGATGAGTGTCCTTGCGACCTCGGCCATGGCGCAAACCGAATTGCGGATGACATGGTACAACGACGGCAATGAAGGCGAAGTGATGCGCGGCCTGCTGGATGGCTTTGAAGCTGCCAACCCAGACATCACGGTTGTCCTCGATATTGTGCCTTATGCGGCGATCCTAGAAGGTTTGCCGGTACAGCTGGCTGCGGGTCAGGGGCCGGATCTGGCACGGGTCACCGATCTGGGCGGATTGAATGAATACTACCTCGACCTGACGCCCTATGTCTCCAACCCGGACTACTGGGAAGCCAACTTTGGTCCGTTCCTGGAATGGCTGCGCCCAACGGGCAACGATAGCGCGATTTCCGGGTTCATGACCCAGCTGACCGTGACCGGCCCCTATGTGAACCGGACGCTGTTTGAACAGGCTGGCGTGGATATGCCGGGCGACGGCGCAACTTGGGGCGATTGGGCCGCGGCAGCCAACGAAGTGGCAGCAGCACTTGATATTCCGATCCCGATGGCGTGGGACCGTTCCGGCCACCGCGTGGCCGGTCCCGCGATTTCCATGGGCGCCATGATGTTCGACGCCGACGGCAATCCGGCACTGGTCGATCAGGGACTGATGGACATGGCCACGATGCTGTATGACTGGCATCAGGACGGCACCATGAGCACAGAGCTCTGGGGCTCTGTTTCCGGCTCCACCTATCTTGGCGCGAACGAAGATTTCGCCAACGCTCAGGTCGTCATGTACATGTCCGGCTCTTGGCAGATTCCGCAATTTGCCTCGACGATCGGCGATGCCTTCGACTGGTGGGCGGTTCCGGCCCCTTGTGGTCCGGTAGCGTGTACTGGCATGCCCGGTGGCGCGGCCCTTGTCGCCCTTGCGGGAACGGAGCATCCTGAAGAGGTCGGCATGCTGATGGAGTATCTGGCGAGCGAGGAGTCTCTGGCCGAATTCTATGGCCAGACGCTGTTCATCCCCGGCCATCTCGGTCTGGCGGCGGGCGGTGTCGACTTTGCAACCGACGATCCGCGCGCGCGTCATGCGTTGGAGACATTTGCAGGCGCAGTACCCGGCATCTCGCCAATTGCATTCGACCTGCAGGGGTATCCGAACAACCGCGTGATGTTCAACGCTCTGATTTCTCGTCTGGGCGAGGCGATCGTTGGCGAACTGACCTTGGAGCAGGCGTTCGAGCGCATGACCCAAGACGTTGAGCAGCAACTGGCTGAGCAAGCCCGCGACCAGTAAGCAAAAAACATGGTCCCGGTTCCTATCAAGGGGGCCGGGACCAATGCGGATCCCAACCGGGTTGGACCAATGCCTGACACAGATGCCAACGCCTCACTCTCCGAGAAGCTGACTGCCCTGCTGGCCGTACCGGTTGTGCTGTTCTTTCGGTTATTCGAAATCCCATTCCGTGCTGTTCAGAGAGTGGGCGGCATCAAGGCGATGCCTTATGTGTTCTTGCTGCCAAACCTGGCGTTCTTTGGCGTGTTCGTCGTCTTGCCTCTCTTCATCAACTTCGCATTCTCACTGTCGGGGGGAACAAACATCTTCCTCAGCGACCGTGTCTATACCGGCACGGAACAGTATGAATTCCTGTTCGACTGCGCCAACTATCTTGATCCCCAGACCTGTCGCGAAGACAGGTTCTGGAAAGCCATCTTCAACACCGCGACGTTTGTTTTCATACAGGTCACGTGCCTTGTCATTCTGTCACTGGTCACCGCCCTGATATTGAACCGCAAGATCAGGGCGCGCGGGTTTTTCCGCGCGGTCTTCTTTTTTCCGGTGCTTTTGTCACCCGTGGTTGTCGCCCTGATCTGGAAGTGGATCTTGCTGCGCGACGGCATTCTCAACGCCTTCCTCGTGTCCATCGGGCTGGATCGCATCCTGTTCTTCGTCAGTCCCGAATGGGCCATGTTCTGGGCGATTTTCGTCTCGATCTGGTCGCACATGGGGTTCTACATGCTGATCCTGTTGGCCGGGTTGCAGGCGATCCCGCCGGATCTCTATGAAGCCGCCGAAATGGACGGCACATCGCCCGAGCGTGTGTTCTGGAAGATCACCCTGCCGCTCCTGTGGCCCAACATGTTGGTGGTCGTGGTGTTGGCCCTGATCAAGGGCGTGCAGATTTTCGACGAGGTGTTCGTCCTAACCGGGGGCGGGCCGGGCACGGCCACGCAATTCATTGTCCAGTATATCTACACCACGGGCTTCGCGAGCAGGGTGCAGAACTTTGGCCTCGCCTCGGCTGCGTCGGTGGTGTTGGGGGTGGTTCTGTTCGCGCTGACCGTGGCTCAACTGGCTGCGACGAGAAGGAAGGACGATGTCTGATACCGCCCAACACCCCCGCTCGATCGGTCGCCTCATCAGGGCGAGACGAGGAGGCAGCAAGCTGCATTGGACTGACGTATTCTCCTACATCTACCTCGGTCTTGGCGTGTTGCTGATGTTCGCGCCCGTATTGTGGCTGGTCATGTCGTCGTTCAAGACACCGGCGGGGCTGCTTGAATTCCCGCCGACCCTTCTGCCGCTTGGGCAGATTTCTGTCGATGTGCCGGGATTTGACGATCCCCTGCTGCTTTTCAACACGACAATGGAAGACGGCAGTGTCAGGGAACTGGCGCAGGTGCGCCGGGTCGGCATCGTCAGCCAGATGGTTGACCCCAACGATCCCGAACAGACCTTCAGGGTCGGAATCGCGCAGAATGAGCCGATCCGCGAATTCCGTATGGCTTGGGAGAACTATTCCGACCCTCTCGAAAATTTCAATTTCACGCGGTATTTGTGGAACTCGGTCTTTGTGACGGCCACGGCCACGTTCCTGACGCTGCTGATCAACTCAATGGCGGCCTATGGCCTCTCGATCTATGAGTTCCGCGGCCGCAATGCGATCATGCTCTTTGTAATCGGGACGTTGATGATCCCGATCACCGTCATTCTTGTTCCTGTCTATCTGGTCGTGGCGTCCATGGGCATGGTCAATTCGCTTTGGGCGGTGATCCTGCCGGGGGCCGCGACACCGACAGGCGTCTTCTTGCTGCGCCAATACATGCTGACGATCCCCAGGGATCTGATCGAGGCCGCACGCATGGACAAGGCCAGCGAATGGCAGATCTACTGGCGTGTGGTGATGCCGCTGGCGCTGCCGGCGATTGCGGTCCTGGCGATCTTTTCGATCATGTGGCGCTGGAACGAGTTCCTGTGGCCCCTTATCGTGCTCAACCGGTCCGAGGTGTATACACTGCAGGTCGGCCTTAACGCGTTTCAGGGCGAGCTGAACGTGCAATGGCACTACATCCTCGCCATGACCGTCGTGACCTTGATCCCGGTCGTTCTGGTCTTCGCCTTCCTTCAAAAATTCATCACCACAGGCATAGCCAGCTCAGGAATGAAATAGTGTCTGATAAACCCCTTATCCTGTTCGACCCGTTCCCAAGAAACGAGGCGATGGTCTACACCCCCGAGACCGCAGCGGCGTTGGCACAGATGGGCCGTGTGGTTACCCATTTCGGCAGCCGGATGCCGGACCATATGGTAGAGGATCTCTTGCCCGAGGTCAGCGTCATCGTCGGCCAGACGGCGATGCCCAAGGAGCGGCTGGACCGCGCGCCTAACTTGCGGGGAATATTGAACGTCAAGGCAAACTGGGAGCCCAATATCGACTACGCGGAAGCCCATGCGCGCGGGATCCAAGTCTTGTCGGCGGCGCCAGCCATGGCCCCGGCGGTGGCCGAATATTGCCTTGCGCAAGCGATCACTCTGGCCCGTGGCCTGCACAAGGCGGACCCGCTGTTTCGTGCGGCGCGAGAAGCCTACGGCATCGCCGGCAACGTCGATGCCTACAGCCTGTATGGCGCCGACGTTGCATTGGTGGGGTATGGCAATCTTGGCCGGGCACTGGCGCCGCTGCTGCGCCCTTTCGGATGCCGGATCATGGTGCACGACCCATGGCTTTCAGACGGCTATCTTCGGGCCGAAGGGGTGGAGCCAGTCGGCCTTGAGGCCGCGCTGGGTGCTTCGCAGTTCCTGTTCCTTTTGGCAGGCGTGACCACCGAGAATGAAGGCGGCCTTGACCGAACGCGGCTTCTGGGCATTCGGAGTGACGCAACCGTCATCCTTGCCAGCCGGGCCGAGATTGTTGACTTTCCGGCATTCCTTGACCTCGCCGGTCAGGGGCGTTTCAGGGCCGCCGTCGATGTCTTCCCAGAGGAGCCGGTAGACCGCGACGATGCGATGCGCCACACCCCGAATGTCCTGTTTTCATCCCATCTGGCCGGCGGATTGCACCCGTCCTATGCCCGAATCCGCGACATGATGCTCGATGATATTGGTCAGATCCTGCGCGGGATGCCGCCCTTGCGAATGCAGAAGGCTGAACCTCGGCTGGCCGCCAAAATGCGTAGCCGATAGAGCGAAGGAAGTTCCATGACGGAAATCAAACTCAAACAGGTTCGCAAAGCCTATGGCAACGTGGAGGTTATTCACGGGATCGATCTGACCGTGGATAGTGGCGAATTCGTCGTTTTTGTCGGTCCGTCGGGCTGCGGAAAATCCACGCTTCTCCGGATCATCGCCGGCCTAGAGGAGATCACATCGGGCAACGTCGAAATCGACGGAGATGTCGTCAACAACGTGACTGCGTCGGATCGTGGGTTGGCTATGGTGTTCCAGTCCTACGCTCTCTACCCGCATATGTCGGTTTACAAGAACATGGCATTTGGTCTCGAAAACACCAAGATGCCAAAGGCCGAGATCGAAAAGCGGGTCCGCGATGCGGGCGCCTTGCTTCAAATCACCGAGTTGCTTGCCCGCAAACCAAAAGCGCTGTCTGGCGGGCAACGGCAACGCGTTGCGATCGGTCGGGCAATCGTGCGCGACCCCAAAGCGTTCCTGTTCGACGAACCGCTTTCGAACCTTGACGCCGAACTGCGTGTCACCATGCGCAAGGAACTGGCGGCGCTGCACACGAAGATCGGCGGCACCATGATCTATGTGACGCATGACCAGACAGAGGCGATGACGCTGGCCGACAAGATCGTGGTGTTGCAGGGGGGCAGCGTCGAACAGATTGGCAGGCCGCTTGACCTCTACAATGCACCGTCCAACGTGTTCGTGGCAGGGTTCATCGGATCACCAAGGATGAACCTGATGTCTGCGGAGGTCGAACAATCCGCTCAGGGCGGTATTTGCCTTGTGTCAGGTGCACATCGCATCGATCTGCCCGAAATTGCCGGGGTCGCGCCCGGTGATACGGTAACTTTCGGCGTCCGGCCCGAGCATATCTTGGTCACGGATCGGGACAATGCAGACGTGAGCGTGACGGTTGAATTTTCCGAGCAACTGGGCGGGCAGACATATCTTTACTGCTCGGGTGGCGGGCTTGATGACCTGACAGTTCATCAGATGGGTCAAATGAAGACGGAAAAAGGCGATACGCTGCATCTGGCGCTGGATCGGACCAAGATGCACCTGTTCGGCGCTGATGGAGCCGTCATCGTGAACGGCATCACATAATGGCTGACAGTGTTTGCATGGTAGTCGTCGGCGGCGGCCTTCGAGGTGCGCGGCCTGATCAATGCACTTGAAAAATCTTCCTCCCAGGGCGCGTCTATCGCCCTCTCTTGAGAACTGGAATCTTCTATGAAACCACTGACGCTGGGCATTATCGGCATCGACCACCGGCACATCTTTGGCCAGTTGGCCGGGATGCAGGACCTTGGGTGTGTCGCGAAGGGCTGGTGGACCGAGGGTGAGCCGCAGCCGGTCGACGGTTTTGTCGCCCGTTTCCCCGAGGTGCCGCGTGTCGCCGATCGACAAACATTGTTGGACGATCCCGAGATCGACATGATCCTGATCGCCGATGTTCCGGCACGCCGTGCGGACCATGCGATCGAAGCGATGCGCGCCGGAAAGGACGTGATGACCGACAAACCGGGCTGCACCACCCTTGCGCAGCTTGACCAGATCCGGGCCGTCGTCGGGGAAACGAACCGCATCTGGTCGATCGACTTTTCGGAGCGCTTCGAGGTTCCCGCCGTCACGCGGGCGGCCGAATTGGTGCGCGCGGGCGCGATTGGCAAATTCGTGCAGACCATCGGGATGGGGCCGCATAGGCTTAACCGCGAGAGCCGTCCCGCGTGGTTTTTTCAAGAGGAGATGTATGGCGGCATCCTGACCGACATCGCGTCCCATCAGATCGACCAGTTCCTGTTCTTCAGCGGTGCCACCGATGCAGAAATCGTCACGTCCAGCGTCGGCAATTTCGCCAACCCCGACGATCCCGGCCTTCAGGACTATGGCGAGATCCTGATCCGCAGCGATAAGGGACAGGGCTACATCCGGGTTGACTGGTACACCCCCGATGCGTTGCCAACCTGGGGCGACGGGCGGCTGACCATCCTCGGCACCGAAGGCTACATCGAGCTGCGGAAATACGTGGATGTGGCCGGGCGCGATGGCACTGATCACGTGTTCCTCGTGAACGGCACGCGCTGTGAGTATATCGACGCCTCGAAAGACCCGTTGCCCTATTTTGAAGCGCTGATTGGCGATGTCCGCAACCGGACGGAACAGGCGATGACGCAAAGCCATTGCTTCAAGGTCATGGAACTGGCGTTGAAGGCGCAGGCGCAAGCGACCCGCCTTGGTCACCTATCATGATCGACACCAAGGCGAGTCAAAAGCAGGCGTGTTAGGGCGGGGTCGCGGGATCTGGTTTTCGGGCGCGCGCATAACATTCGCGTACCCGGCTTCGTTCAGGCCCCCGCCCTCGATCGGCTTAAGCAGAAATGCATGCGCCCCGGCCAAGATGTCGCCAAGCGGCACCCCACCCGCGCGCAAGATCGCCCGTTGCGGCCCGCATAAGATCAGGCGTTTCCCCTTGATCCAAGATTGGCTTGAATGCGGCTTACAGGGCCACCGGGCCTATTCCTGAATGGCCTGCAGGTAGAAAACCAGTTCAAGCACCCGATTTCGCGCGCGCTGCTGGTTGAATTCATCTGGCCCATATTCCGACATGGCGGTTTCCCAATAGCGATCACCCCAGACGGGCATCCTTCGATCGCCGTGCGCGGCCACTTCGGCACGCCCATCAATCACCTGATAGACGCGGTCTGTGGGAAATTGGCCGCCGTTGTTTGCAGCCAACTGCGTGAGGTCGCCGGGATCGACGCCCCTGAATAGTCGCGTCAGAAAGCCGGCGCCTCTTGCATCCGCACCATGACACGACGCACAGGAGTTTGCGAACTCCGCAGCCCCCGCTTGCGCATTCTCGGGGATATCTTGTGCGATCGCGCCGACCGTCGTGCCCAACACGACCGTGGCGACCATGCCGAAAGACCGTAAAATTGAAATGCTCATACCGCACCCTCCTTTTCCACGATCAATGTTCTCGCAAACGGCAAGGCCGTCATTGACGACGGTCAATTGGGTGGGCGTGGTCGGTTGAAGACCTGACGCAAGCGGGGGGGCGGACAAATCACGCGTGGTCACGGAAAGCGATCTGGTTTCGGTTTTTTCCAGACCATCCAGAAATCATCTGTCCGTGGGTGACGATGCCGCACCGGTGCCCGATGTCGTTGCGGCTGTTGTCTTTCCGCACTGAGGGCTCAGTCGGCGGAGGCCAGTCCAACAATCAAAAGGCGAAGCCCTATCCAAGCGCCAATCCAGATCGACATCGCAACGATGGGTGCGGTGAACGACAACAGCGAAAGCGCCGACAACCCCTGTCCGACGCTGCAGCCTGCGGCCAACACGGCGCCGACACCCATAAGCCCGCCCCCCGTCATTTGTCGTTTCAATTCACGCGGGTCGTCACAGGCCTCCCATCGGAACCCATCGCGGATCAGACTGCCCACAAAGCCACCGATGACCACGCCAAGCACCGAGCCGATCCCGAAGGTTGGCGCCATCACCGACGAGAACATCGCATAGCGAATGGTGTCTCCAATCGGTGCGGTAAAGGTATGAGAGCCGATCTGCGAAGCCTCAAAACCATGGGTCGCAATCCAAGCAGTTCCCAGGAAACCCGAACTGACGCTGAGGCCCACCATTGCCCCCCAGAAAAGCCTGTGTCCGCGCCGTGGCGGAGAGAGTTTCCAAACCGCCAACCCGACCAGCGACGCGCCCAAGAGCCCACCGATCATTGACGCAGAAAGCCCCGACGCATCGGAAGCGAGATGTGCGAAACCCTGCGCGGCCTCAGGGCGTGGCGTGGTGGAAAACATCAGTGCGCGCAGCGGACTCAGGATGCCGCCGATCATTGCATAGGCCGATACGCCCATAACCAGAGCGATGACGAACGCGCGCAGATCCCCGCCCCCCAGACGGGCCAAGACCCCGTACCCGCAATTTCCGGCCTGTGCCATGCCATAGCCAAACATCAGCCCGCCAAACACAGCGCCTAGGATCGAATACTGGTTCGACAGGTAAATGGTTTGGCCCAGATCGATAAAGCCGGCGGCCTCAGCCCCGAAGCTGGTCAACATCGCCACCCCAAGTGCAACCGCCCACATCCAGAGGCGATCAAGATCGCGCCCGTAATGAACATCCTCGATCATGCCCAGTGTGCAGAAGCGACCCAGTCTCGCGGCCAGTCCAAGCACTATTCCGCCCGACAGGCCGACCAGCATCATCAACCGAGCTTCTCCGACGAAGTCGAGCATGTTCCCTCCCAAGGCATGCACCGACGGATCTCTTCCGGCGGTCTTATGTGCAGAACAACTCGTAGACCTGTTCAACGATCTTACGCGCCCGTTCGTCTTTCAAACGATAAAAAATCTGCTTGCCATCGCGGCGGGCTGTGACCAGGCCTTCATGCCTCAGCCGCGACAGTTGTTGTGATACCGCTGCCTGCCGAGAAGACAGCAGGCGTTCTATGTCGGTTACAGAGCGTTCGCCATGGGCCAAAGCACACAGGATCATCAAACGCCCTTCATGGCTGATCGCTTTCAGGAAATCCGATGCGATCTGCGCATTGGCGCGGATCGTGGCCTTGGTTGCCTCATCCATCGGTGCGCTAAGATCCGGCAAGATCGTCGATAGCTTCGTATCGTCGTTCGTCCTGAACTCGGAATCCGTCGCAATGGTGCGACCCTTATCGGCGTTGTCTGTCATCGTACTTCCCCTGTCCGACAGCGAAATGGTGCAGGGTGGCGGGTAGGTCAATCAAAACATCCTATTTTCCAGTCAATTTGCCGTTGGGGCTGCCCAATCCGGCTGTGCGCGGTCCAGAAGCCGCGTAAGGAGGCCCCAAAAGAACTCCTCGCCCGGATAGCCCTCGATCCGACCGACCTCTTGTCCATCCTCAACAAGTACGAACGTTGGCGTATAGATCGGCGCACTGACCAGAGAGAAATTGCCAAGTCCCGCTTGGCCGATGTTGATTTGGTGCAAGGGGGCAGCCAGCCCCTCGGGCGTGATCGGGTATTCCGGTCCAACTTCGTTGTGCCACCGCGCGCACCAGATGCACCCCGGTTCTTCCACCATCAACAGCGTCAGATCAGCGTCGGCGGCAACCGGACTGACCATGGCCCAAAGGCCAAGTAGCGCCGCAAAAAGCGCGTGAGAAACGGTATGGCGTATCGCGTGCATGGACATATAAATAGGAATATGAATATGTGAATGTAAAGCCATATAGGTCTTCCATGTTTGACGTGACAACAACGGGTGCGTTTCTTGCTGGGCTCTTGTCCTTCCTATCGCCATGCATCTTGCCGATGGTCCCCTTTTACCTAAGCTATCTTGGTGGCGTCAGCGCCGCGCAAGTCGCCGATGGCGCTCCGGTGACCACGGCAGTTCGGGCGCGTGCCATCCTTGCTGCGTGCATCTTCGCCGCCGGAATCATGACGGTCTTCGTGGGGCTCGGCGCCTCGGCATCGATGTTCGGGCAGGTTCTGCGTGACTGGTTCGACATCCTGCGCTGGGTCGCGGCCGGATTGATCATCCTGATGGGGCTGCATTTCCTGGGAGTGTTCAAGATTGGGTTCCTGAACCGCCAATGGCGTGCTGATACGGGAAGTGTGTCGAACCTCAGTCTTGGCGGGGCCTATCTGATCGGCTTGGCGTTTGCCTTTGGCTGGACGCCCTGCGTCGGGCCGGTCTTGGCGGCCATTTTGTTCACTGCGGCGGGCACAGATACAGCAGGGCAGGGGGCGTGGTTGCTGACAGCCTATGGCCTTGGCATGACGCTGCCTTTCATCGCGGCGGCTGCTTTTGTTGGGCCGTTCATGACCCTGATGGCCCGGTTCCGCAGGTATCTTGGGGTCGTTGAGAAGGTAATGGGCGGGCTTTTGGTAGTCTTCGGCGTTCTGATTGCCACCAACGGGCTCGCGTATATCGGGCAATGGATGATCGAAAATTTCGATGTATTCCGGCGGATTGGTTGATGCCGTACCGGACGGGCAATTCAAAAGGAGGTTTGCCATGTGGATACGTATGATTCTAGCGGCGGCAGCACTGGCGCTCAGCCCCGTAACAGCCTCGTCGCAGAGTGTTGGTGATGACGGTCTACACATCGCGCCATGGCTGCATGACACGTTCCGTGACCTGCGTGAGGATCTGGCCGAAGCCAATGCAAACGGGCAGCGGCTGGCTGTGATCATCGAGCAGCGCGGGTGTATCTATTGCAGGCAGATGCACGAAGAAGTCTTCGTCGTTCCCGAGATCGAGGAGATGCTGAACAACGATTTCTTCTTTGTCCGCATCAACATGCACGGAGCGACCGAGGTTACCGATTTTGATGGCGAGGTTCTGAGCGAGCGTGACGCCGCGCGACGTTGGCGGACCATGTTCACCCCCACAATCCTGTTCATGCCCGAAGAAGTGCCCGAAGGCGTAACGGCCGTTGAGGCAGCAGTGGTTACTATGCCGGGCGCGTTCGAACGGTGGACGACCTTCAACATGCTCAACTGGGTGCTGGAAAAAGGTTACGACGGTGAAGAAGACTTTCAACGCTATCACGCCAGAATGCTTCCGACACAAATTCCACAGAACAATTGAGCGTCGTCAATACCGTCTGATTTGATGTTCGATAGCCTGATCACTAGTGGGTCGGATCATTCATATGCAGATAATCAAATGTGTTGTTGCAAAATGGATCGGCTTCTAGCTACGGTATACCATGGGCGACCGACTCGCCTAAGGGAGGATTTACAGTGAAGCGCCACACGCTTTTGGCGGCTATTTTAACTATGGCCGCAACAACCCTGAACGCAGATGTCATTGCACCGTCAGACGTTGTGATGAACGAATACGGAGATATCTCGGAGTCGTTGACCGGCGAGGGAGGCAACCCGGAACGCGGCATCGAAGTCATGACGGATCGTGGCTTGGGCAATTGTATCGCGTGCCATCAAGTCACGGCGCTGGAGGAATTCCAGTTCCACGGAGAGGTTGGGCCATCACTTGACGGGGTCGGTTCACGTTGGGATGCAGCCGCGTTGCGTGGCATCGTCGTTAACGCCAAGAACGCGTTTCCAGACAGCGTGATGCCGTCTTTCTATCGTGTTGATGGCTTCATCCGTCCCGGCGATGGCTATACCGGGCGCGCGATTGAGGGACCCATCAGTCCGATCCTTAGCGCCCAAGATGTCGAAGACATCGTAGCATATCTGCAAACGCTTACGGATTGATCCGTGGCTGCAATAGGAGACAATATATGACATTCTCACGCAGGCAGTTTGTCGGTACCGCGCTGACCGCCGCCGTGGCCCTTGCGGTCGGCCCTGGAATCGCGCGCGCCGAATTGGTCGATGATGCGATTAACGCCTTTACGGGCGGCGCCGATATGGAGACCGGCGGGATCACGCTGATCGCGCCCGAAATCGCCGAGAACGGGAATACCGTTCCGATCGAGGTCGATGCGCCGGGAGCCGAGTCCATCATCATTTTCGCCGCCGGCAACCCGAACCCGTCGGTGGCAACCTTCAACTTTGGCGCCTTGGCAGGCTCTGCGGCGGTGTCCACTCGGATCCGTCTGGCCGGAGAGCAGGAAGTGATCGCCATCGCCCGCATGCCGGACGGTACCTTCAAGATGGCGCGCCAGAATGTGCGCGTGACCATTGGCGGCTGCGGCGGCTGAGTGGCGAACAGGAGACTACAAAAATGGCAGAAAACGTAACACCCCGCGTTCGGGTCCCTCGCGAAGCTTCGGCAGGCGAGACTGTCTCGATCCGGACCCTGATTAGCCACCCCATGGAAAGCGGGCAACGTCGTGACAGCGATGGCAACGTCATTCCGCGTTCCATCATCAACCGCTTTGTCTGCACCTTCAACGGCGAGACGGTGGTGGATGTCACGATCGAACCATCGGTGTCGACCAACCCGTATTTCCAGTTCGACGCGGTGGTGCCCGAAAGCGGCACCTTCACGTTCATCTGGTATGACGATGACGGGTCTGTCTACGAGGAAACTGCTGACATCGCAGTCAACTGACGCGCGGCCATTGAGGGAGGACGACAATGGTAACGATCAAAAAGAACAGGCTTGGTTTGATGGGTGGTGCAGCGGTTGCTGCGCTGGCCTTCGCCGGCACGGCGATGGCCGATATCGGAGACAACGAGAGCCTCGTCGTAAACGGCGAAATTGAAATGGTGATCGAAACCGATCCGCCCGAGCATTTGCAAGGCGTGTTCGACCGGATCTATTCTGGTTGGGTGTTCCGATCGGACGAGACACAAGCCATGCAGGCCGATGATTTCGAAAACCCTGGCATGATCTTTGCCGATCAGGCCCGCGAGGCGTTTGACACAGTCATGGGTAGTGAAGGCAACAGCTGCGCCACATGCCACGAAAACCCCGAGTCGCTTGCCGACGTTCGATCAACCTACCCTGTGTGGGACGAGGAGCATGGCACGGTTCAGACGGTTGAATTGCAGGTGAACGAATGCATGACCGAACGCATGGGTGCCGAGCCTTATGGATACGACAGCCAAGAGATGCGCAACATGTCCGCGCTGATCTCGTCGGTGGGGCGTGGTCGTATCATCAACGTCGCCATGGATGGACCCGCACAAGAAACATGGGAACAGGGTCGCGAGATCTACTATACCCGTTATGGTCTGCTGGAACTGAGTTGCGCAAACTGCCATGAGCAGAACTATGGCAACAACATCCGCGCAGACCACCTTAGTCAGGGCCAGATCAACGCTTTTCCTGCTTACCGTCTGCGCAATGCCCAGCTCAATTCGGTCCATGGGCGCTTCCGCGGTTGTATCCGTGACACACGGGCAGAAACCTTTGCCGTCGGGAGCCCTGAGTTCGTCGCGCTTGAGTTGTACGTGGCGACACGTGGCAATGGCCTGACGGTCGAGGGTCCGTCGATCCGCAACTAAGACCATTCTGCCCCATCCCGGCCTTGTGTCGGGGTGGGCGTGTTCTGAAATATTCAAAAATTAGAATGTAATTGTGAGGCCCATCATGATCTCCCGCCGCCATTTCGTTCAGGTCGCGCTGGCTACGACAGCGCTTTACGGGGCATCCGGTTTTGGCAACTGGTCGCGCCTTGCAGCGCAACAACGTCTCACACAAGATCAGCTTATCGGCTCGTCCAATTTTGGCAATGTCACGCTGATCCACATTACCGACATTCACGCCCAGACCCAGCCGATCTTTTTCCGTGAGCCGGAATTCAACCTCGGCGTCGGCGATGCAGCCGGACAGCCGCCGCACCTCGTCGGCGCTGATTTCCGCCGCGCCTATGGCATAGATCAGGGCTCGGCGATGGATTACGCCCTGACCTATGACGATTTCACGTCGATGGCGCGGAGCTATGGACGGATGGGCGGTCTTGACCGGATATCCACGGTGGTCAACAGCATCCGGGCCGAACGGCCTGACGCGCTTTTGCTGGACGGGGGCGATACGTGGCAGGGATCCCTGCCAGCGCTGCGGACCGCGGGGCAGGACATGGTGGACCTGTTCAACGCGCTCGGCGTCGAGGCGATGACCTCGCATTGGGAATTCACCCTTGGCTCCGAGCGGGTCCGCGAGATCGTGGAAGGGCCTTTGAACCCGGCCTTCCTTGCCGCCAACATCTTCGACAAAGAATGGGATGAACCGGTCTTTGACGACTACAAGATATTCGAACGCGGCGGCACATCGATTGCTGTGATAGGACAGGCGTTTCCCTATATGCCGATCGCCAATCCGGCATGGATGTTCCCGGAATACTCCTTTGGCCTGCGCCGTGAGCGGATTGCCGAAGTCGTGGAAGAAGTCCGCGCAGCGGGGGCCGAGGTGGTCGTCTTGCTGTCGCACAACGGGTTTGACGTCGATCGCCAGTTTGCCCGCGACATTCCCGGCATTGACATCATCCTGACAGGCCACACCCATGATGCGTTGCCCGAGCCGGTGCAGGTCGGCAACACTTTCCTGATCGCCAGCGGCAGCCACGGCAAGTTCGTGACCCGGCTTGATCTTGACGTGCGCGACGGTCGGATGATGGGGATCGAAACGCGCCTGATCCCGATTTTCTCGGACGTGATCACGCCCGATCCGGAGATGACGGCGCTGGTGGCCGAGACCCGCGCGCCATTCGAGGCCGAGATGTCCGAAGTGATCGGCACCTCCGGATCGTTGCTTTACCGGCGCGGGAATTTCAACGGCACTTGGGACGATGTGATCTGCAATGCGCTGATCTCGCAACGGGATGCCGAGATCGCGCTGAGCCCCGGCTTCCGCTGGGGCGCGGCGGTGCTGCCCGGACAAGAGATCACCCGCGAGGATATCTATAACGTCACCGCCATGTCCTACCCGAACGCCTACCGCACCGAGATGACGGGCGAGCGGCTCAAGGCGATCTTCGAGGATGTGGCGGAAAACATCTTCAACCCTGACCCCTATTACCAGCAGGGCGGGGATATGGTCCGCATCGGCGGCATTGGCTATCGGATCGATCCGCGCGGCCCAAGCGGCAACCGAATTTCCGAGATGACGGTTCTGGCCACGGGCGAGCCCCTTGATCCCGCGCGCAGCTATGTGGTGGCAGGTTGGGCCAGCGTGAACGAGGGCACCGAAGGCCCGCCCATCTGGGACGTTCTCGAGGCGCATATCCGCGCGCAGGGCACTGTCGAGATCGCACCGAACGACAGCGTTGATGTCGTGGCGGGATGACCGTCGAACAGGGAGGGAGAACCCAATGAAGACACTGCTTGCAGCCGCCGCAATGGCCATCACGGCCACGGGCGCATTCGCAGAAGGGCTGACGCACTACGTGGCCATCCATGTGAACCAGAACGATCCGCAGATCATGAACATGGCGCTCAACAATGTCGCCAATGTCGCAAGTTATTACGAAGGCGAGGGCGATGAAGTCGTCATTGAGGTCGTCGCCTACGGGCCCGGTCTCAACATGTACACCGAGCAGAGCCCCGTAGCGGCCCGCATCGCAACCATGTCGATGGAAATCGAGGGCCTGAGTTTTGCGGCCTGCGGCAACACGCACCGCGCGATGAGCGAGCGCGCCGGACAGGAGGTTCAGCTTTTGGCCGAAGCCTCCATCGTTCCCTCCGGCGTCGTGCGGCTGATCGAGCTTCAACAGCAGGGCTACGCCTACGTGAGGCCCTGAAAAGACCCAGCCCCGCGGTCCGACTGCGGGGCAAACTCAAGGAGTTGGACATGAAAAATGGCACGACGCGCCGGGGTCTTTTGAAGGCCGGTCTTGTCGGTGGGGCGGGACTTGCCGTTGGACGGGTGCACGCGCAAGTGGCGCCCGATCCGGCGATCACGGAATTGCAGCCCTGGCAGCAATATCTTGGGCCGGGCGTGGATGCGGCGCCCTACGGTGTCCCGTCACCCTTTGAATCGCACGTGGTGCGCCGCAATGTGCCTTGGCTGACCGCCGACAGCGTCAGTTCAGTCAACTTCACGCCGCTCCATGAATTGGAGGGGATCATCACCCCCAACGGCCTGTGTTTCGAGCGTCACCATGGCGGCGTCGCCGAGATCGATCCGGGTATGCACCGGCTGATGATCAACGGACTCGTGGACAACCCGCTGGTCTTTACGATGGAAGACCTGATGCGGTTCCCGCGCGAAAACCGGACCTATTTCCTGGAATGTGCGGCAAATACCGGCATGGAATGGCGCGGTGCGCAGCTTAATGGTGTGCAGTTCACCCACGGCATGATCCACAACGTCGTCTATACCGGCATCCCTCTTCGACTTCTGCTGGAAGAGGCGGGCGTGCGCACGAACGGCACTTGGATCTTGCCCGAGGGCGCCGATGCCAGCGGGATGACCCGCTCTATCCCGATGGAAAAGGCGCTGGATGATTGCCTTGTGGCGTTTGCCATGAACGGTGAACGGCTGCGTCCTGAACAGGGTTATCCGATCCGCCTCGTCGTGCCCGGCTGGGAAGGCAACATGTGGGTCAAATGGTTGCGCCGTATCGAGGTGGGCGATCAGCCTTGGCATCATCGGGAAGAGACGTCGAAATATACCGACCTTCTTGAGAACGGCCAGGCGCGCCGCTTTACGTGGGAGATGGATGCAAAATCTGTCATCACCAATCCGTCGCCGCAAGCGCCGATCACCCATGGTCCCGGCCCGACCGTGATTTCCGGCGTAGCGTGGTCTGGCCGTGGCAGTATCCCACGGGTCGACGTGACGCTTGATGGTGGGGTGAACTGGGTGCAGGCGCGGATGTCGGGGCCCAGCTTCGACAAGTCGATGCACCGGTTCTATCACGAGTTTGACTGGGACGGTCGACCGCTGCTGCTGCAATCGCGGGCACATGATTCCACCGGCTATGTGCAACCCACGAAGGATCAACTCCGCGAAGTTCGTGGCGAAAATTCGATCTATCACAACAACAGCATCCAGACTTGGTTCGTGGATGAACACGGTCAGGCCGAAAACGTGGAGGTGGGTTGAGCCATGAACAAGGTCGCATTATCTGCTTCGGCCCTGCTGATGGGCATAGCCGTTACCGCAATCGCACAAGAGACACCCGCACCGTCGCTCGACGGCGGATACGGTCTTGGCCGCACGGCACTGCCGGAAGAGATCGCAGCGTGGGATATCGACGTTCGCCCCGATGGGCTTGGCCTGCCGGTGGGTTCTGGCGATGTGTGGACTGGCGAAGAGCTATTCGTCGATTACTGCTCTGCCTGCCATGGGGATTTCGGTGAGGCGGTGGGCCGCTGGCCAGTTCTGGCTGGTGGGTTTGGAACCCTAGAAGGTG
>Ga0208544_10000630_pt1 | contig 26828 bp, 20 predicted proteins | sample DEB08_DNA_9_FD_184526 | JGI IMG/M metagenome (GOLD analysis project Ga0208544, IMG submission 184526) | Aqueous microbial communities from the Delaware River and Bay under freshwater to marine salinity gradient to study organic matter... | ecosystem: Environmental > Aquatic > Marine > Coastal ... | reverse complement strand
ATTTCCCGCTGACGATTAGTCATATTTATAGCTGGTGTTGGACGTCCTCTACTCATAATTTCTGCTTTTTTTGAAAAACCGCAAAGTTACAATAAATACTATTTAGAACTTCATGCGTAAACCACTAGGGTATTCCCTTCTACACAAGTATTTGAACTATACCAATCAGGTTCGACGATAATGCTGTCTCTTTGTACTCCCGTTTCTACAATAAAATTGGTGATATGTCCATCATTTTCAGGGTGTTCTAATACGGTATGGTATAATAATGGAGATCGATCATTATCAGGTCCTTGATAAATGACCTTACCATCCATATTGAAGTCTCTCTGAGTATAGCCTTGACTAATATAATTGGTTAGGAAACGTGTATTCCCTTCATCCAATAAGATGAACATAAACATTTGAAAAATATCATTTTTGGGCCCTTGAAAAATAATTTGAGCATCCCCATTAACATCGCCCGACCACATGGCTCGTTTACCTCCAAATGTTATCCCAGGAACATCTCCCATAACAGGTGTAAAAGGATTAGTAAAATCTACATAAGGAATCAAAGATGGTCCAAATCTTTCAGGGTACAAAGAGTACATCGCCAGATGATTTCGGTGTTTGATAGATACATAGTAATCATCAACTGGAACGTTTTCAAAAATAATGATGCTATCCCCTTCGACATTGACAATATCTCCATCCCGCTGAATCAAGCAAGATTGGCTGGTAATGATGGTACTTGGATTAAATTTATCTCTTAATTCTAGCATCACCCAATCCACAATGGCATCTTCACCAGTAACCATTAATAGTAAAGGGTCTAATGTTTCGATTCCACCAGCACCAAAGTGACCAAATCCTTCTAAGTCGGTATAGGGTTCCCTCTGAGGTATTAGATTTTTTTCGCGTAAATCATCTCGCATCAAACCATTTTGTCCACCAATAGCTGCCCCTTGAAGAAAGGCTTTAGCTCTCAAGGCAACACCTGAACAGATAACGGATTGAACCAAGCTCGTTTCATTGCCACATTCATCAGTAGCAGAATAAGTACGGCTTACAATTTTATCTGTGCTAGTATAAGTGACTGTTTCATCAAAAACGATACTTATATTATTATCACAATTATCTATAGCTACAATATCAACACCTAAAACTAAACTATCTGTACCATTTATACAAACTTCTGAAATATCTAGTGGTAAGCTACCTTCTACAATCATCAAGGCAATTTTTCCTGTCATTGGTACATTGGTTTGGTAGTCCCAGCCTTTCAATTCTAACTCAAATGAATTACCTGATAAAACACGGACCCCCACCATAATTGGCTCGGTTTGGCTATTATTAATATAATTGGCAATAACTATTGGGTTATAATAGTAATTATTAGAGGAAATGACTACAATACCATTGGTCATATCCACTGAACCTACTTCTCCAATTATTGCTCCTTTATTATTGGTAAGATAAGTCAAACTATCTACTGCTAAATAACCTACTCTTTCGGGTGTGTGCTCTATTTCAGTATCTGCAGAAGTTTCCTCTTGAACCTTTAAGGATATACCCGCAGCACTTAAATTTTGGGTTCGAGTATTCGCAGGGTCACTTTCAAATACAGATTGGATGCTAGTAAAAAAGGCTGGTGGACCATCGTAAACATTCGCAAAGTTGACATTGACAAGAGCGTCCGAAACCAGTGCAGTCTCTACTTCTAAATTATAATCTGTTATATTGGCTCCAGCTTCGATGGCTATCCAGGCCACACTCCCTCCTTCTGCCTGTACATCATCATTAGCTTCTTCCTCTTGTAACCTTACTTCAAACTGCCCATTCGAAATATTTCTCAATCGAACTACAGCCGCAGAGGAATCATTAGTCACCAATTGAGTGAAAATTATTGGGGCAGTTGGAAATTCTAAAGGAAACTGTATACTTTTCCAACGATGGGTCACATTTTTCATTAATCCTGCTACCATTTTCTTACCATTTGGTAAAGTATAGATTCTATAAATACTAGGAGGTGTAATATCTTGAATTTCAATAATTTGTTCATCCCTTGCCGTATTCCCACAAGCATCGGTGGCAGTCCATGTTCGTGTAATCGCATAATCATAGAGGGCACAGCCATCTTCTCCTTGATTGCTGGTTTCTGTTTTATCAATAGAAATAAAAGGGCAATTATCAAATGCTGACACAAGCGGTGCTAATGGAATTTCTTCATCACAATTGATGGTCAAATCTGCGGGTACATTTCTTAAATCGGGAGCAAGGTTATCTTCAAAGTTTAAAGTAACTATAGCAGAAGCACAACAGCCAGTTGTGGTATTACACACCTGATAGACAAATTGGTCCGTCCCGCATTCATAAATACTCGGCGTATATTCAAATTCACCATTGGTAGCCATACTTGCAGTACCCTTTGTAGGATTAGCTAAAAGAGAATAAATTGTTCCATCGATATTTTCATCATTATAGGCAACATTACCCGTCAAGGCAAAGCCCGGGCAAGCATTTTGAATTTCATCATTGGTCGCAATAATATTATCAGGTTCCTCAAGAGTAATAAGCCCGTATACATTAGGACAGTCCACACTGCAATAGTTTAAAACAACATGATAAGTGTCTTGACTTAATCCTGTGAAGGTCAACTGTCCGTCAGGCTGGTAAGTCTGTCCACCATCTAAACTTATGCGAATACATAGTCCTCTTTCCCCAGTTGGTTCTACATCAATACTACCGTCGCTACCTCCACAAGTCGTTGGATTGGTAGATGTTACATTCGTACTAAATACCACTGGATGGATACTAAAAGAAGTCGAATCATAAGCTGTACAACCGTTATTATCTACTTTCAATATGATGCTATTAACTACAGCCAACGAATCAGTAGGAGTCAAATATTCAACCGTGTGAGGCCCTTTTCCAGTTTCGAATCTTGGGTTGGCATTCTCCCCAAAATCCCAAACATAACTGGCACTAGGTCCTTCATCGGCTGCTTCAAATTCATAAGCAGTAGCGCCACACAAATATCCATTTTGACCGCTTGGGGCGGTAATTATTGTCGCACTTGCCCCAACCATAATCGTTTTATTAACCGTATTCGACTCCATCCAGGTAGTAGAACATTTTGCTCGAATGGCTCTTCTTCGATAACTGGTGGTTATGATGATTGCAGGGGGGTCATAGTCTTTGGAGGTCGCCCCTAATATATCATTCCAAACCCCAGTCCCCTGAGGACGTTCTTGCCATTGATAATAAACTGGACCGCCTTCTCCTCCAGAGGCCTCTGTTAATGAGGTAATCACACCAGGATTAAATGGACTATCGCAACTAATTTCATCTCCAGTAATACTTCCTGGGTCGGTAATATCTAAACATCTTTCGGCTATGTAATGTCCATTAAATTCTGAAGTTTCATGGAAATCAGCACAGGTTCCATCAGTGCAAAGGGTATTGGTTAAAGTAATATACTCCCCTAGATTAGTTGTTACTACAGGAGTAAAGCTACCAAAGAATTGTTCTTTTCCACTTCCAGGGTGGTTAATATTTAAAGCGCCAATAAAGGTCTTTCCTTCACCGTGGTTGGTTGGGTCTGCGGCAGTATTTTTAAAGAATTCAATACGGTAATCTCCGGCAGGTACATCTAAAAAGAAATCATAATAAACATCTCCGCCAACAATGGCAATACCTGCCAGTTCTGGAAAGTTTAATAAGTTATTGGCACCTCCATCGGTATCCCCTGCATCGTTGGCTGTAACTGCATCTCCTCCAAGGTCAATGCCTAGGCCACCGTTATCGGTAATACTATTGGTTAAAAATGAATTTCTATAAGCGAATTGTAATAATTCTATTCCATCCCCGGTATTATAAGCTATGATATTAGATTCACTAGTGGTTGGGCTACCTACAACTGCGTCAAAACCATTTTCGATAGTAACACCATTCCCCCCATTTCCTCTATCCAATGTTCCTGTTAGGTCAGTGCCAATATAATTACCTCTTACCTGAATAGAATCTACTAAATTGATTGCTATACCATCATTACTAAAGTTATTAATCACTAAACCTTCGATAATACTACTATTAGCTCCAGTAGTGACATTGAAACCATTTACATTAGCCCCTGCTCCTGTTCCATCGATTTCTATTTTCAAAGTACCAAAACTAGCTCCTATTTGGGTTAAGCCCCCAATATAAACGCCCTCGGTGATATTTGGATAAGCACTTTGAGGACTGATGGTCCAATTGGTGCCATTATAGTTTGCATCCGTGGTTGGAATGTCAAAACAGATATTATTATAGCCCGCTAAAGCATTGGCCTCTTCGATGGCTGCTCTTAGCGTACAATCACAGTTGACCGTTAAACACTTTCCATCACCTGACAGTCTTCATTTAATTTGATGTTTAAAGTATTCGCCACTAACTTATCGTCTAATTCAATAGTGACATCTTCATCGCCTTCAATAGCCGTTAAATTTTTAGCGGTCACATAAGCGACTAATCTTTCTTTCGCCCCTCTTTTTCTGGAATTATAATTTCCTGTGCTGTAACTCTTCGTATCTATTTTTAAAGTATTGCCCTCTTTTTTTACAATAATGTAATCATGTAAATTTTCATTGGCTTCTATTTTTATACTTTCTGCCTGATCAGAGAATTTGATAAAGACCTCAAAATCTTCTCCTACTTCGATTTTGTCGAAGCCAGTAATATTTTTAGTCTCAGTCGTTATTTTATGAGATAGTTCTAGTTGATTGTCCCATTGCCCAAAAGTAGTTCCGATGGTTAATAGCGTTGCAAATAAAGTCAAAACGGGTAATTTCATATTGTGATTTTTTTTGATTACTGAAAATATTGTTTTGATTTTATAGACAGCAGAATGCAGAACAGGTTGCACAACAGATTTTTTTATGGATGTATTAATTATCCGTAGAAATCCTAAAATTAATATGTTAAATAATATTAATTTAAGAATTTGAGCTATGGAATCCGTTGGGTAATAAAATCCGTTGGGACAAATTTTGCCCAACAGATTTTATTACCCAACGGATTGGTTAGTATCTATTTTGGTCGTGTACTAATTATCTTGTTTAATCGTGCAAAATCTTGTCATCCTGTATGCTCAATCCATTTCCCGAATCACTATATCTTTAAAATAAATATCCGAAGGACTATTATCACTAAATACTTTAGTACCGGCTTGCAAGCAGATATTCCCTGCTCTATTGAATTTTCTAGGCAAATAGGTTTCGGCGGATTTTTTACCATTAATAGTTAAAATAATATGATCTTCTTTAGCAAAAATTTCCATTTCATTCCAATCTTCATATTCAATTAAATTAGAAAAAGCACGAGCATGCGTCACAATAGAGCCAGTAGAATAGGCATGAGAAAAGCCATTGTGGTCATAAATATTACACTCGATGGCATCTACAGGATTAATCGACGTGCTATCGGGATGTTGGCGAATAAAAATGCCACTATTATCTTCTTTTTTAATTTTAAAATTATACTTTAAATAGAAATTTTTATAGGTTTTATCGCTGATTAAATAACTTGGCTTTTCTCCAGAATAACCATGTAAAACATCTCCTTCAAAAGTCCATGTCCCTGTTCCTGTAGTATGCCAACCGGCCAATGATTGATTCGTAAATAAAGGTTGTAAGGGAGTGGTTTCCTTTCTATACGCTTCTTCTAAAGTTATTGGTAATGCCTCATTATCAGGTAATTGCTGTACACGAATATTTCTAAAGGCAATGTCATCCCCTTGATTGATAGGTACTTGTAGACCGATACTTCCCACAGTCGCTCGACCATTATGGGTTTCACAAATTAATTGGTCATTAAAATAGACTTGCAAATAATCGTATTTGGCTTCTATCCGCAATTTTTGCCAATCATTAATATCTACTTTGGGAATCGCATTCGCTCTTGCCGCATTTTCTAAGGTGCCCATCACATTTTGATGATTGATACGCCAATCGATATTGGCCTCATAAGCTGTTTGGTTAGGAATACCTGCTAGCGTTGGGTCAAAGCGAAATAATACACCACTATTAGCAGCCGAATCCGCCATTAAAAATTCTAATTCTAGTTTAAAATTTTTATAAGCTGTTTTGGTGAAAACCCAAGCATTGTTATTAGGGTCGGTCGCATGAATGTGTAATTCATCATTTTTGATATCAGTGGTTAACTTGCCCATTGTCTTCCAACTGTCCAGATTTTTACCATTAAAAATAGAATGCCATTCGCCTACTTCGGTAATGGTTGAATTGGTTGTTTTATCTGATTGACAACCGATGAAAAGGAAAATACTTAAGTAAAGACAGTAGTTAATTCGTTTCATGATGTTAATTTTTGCTCAAAATAAGGAAGCTTTATAAAAATAAGGCAAATTTCTTTAGATAATTAATTTATAGAAAAGTAGACTTTTTTCTTATTTTTACCAGAAGTGCCAATTTAATATTTCTCCTTTGAATTAAAAACAGAATATAAAGAGGCGCTAAACAAAACAATTCAAAACGTAAAAACCATCTAAAAAATGAGCTTAACTGTGTTAGCTTTCCTTGCTTTTCTGCCTATTTTAGCTGCGGCAATTATGTTGGTTGGCTTTAGGATGCCTGCTAAAATTGCCATGCCAATTGTATTTATTGTAGCCGCCATTATCGCTTATTTTGCTTGGGAGTTACCCTTAATAGATATTATTGCCTCGACCATTCAAGGATGGTTCATCACTTTTGATATTTTGTTTATCATTTTTGGCGCTATACTCTTGCTGAATGTCCTAAAATACTCGGGTGCAGTTGAGGTAATTCGACAAGGATTTACAGATATTAGTCCAGATAGACGAGTGCAAGTGGTCATTATTGCTTGGCTTTTTGGGTCATTTATCGAAGGGGCAGCGGGGTTTGGCACACCAGCTGCGATTGTAGCTCCTTTATTGGTGGCTTTAGGTTTTCCCGCATTGGCAGCCGTTATGTTGGGCATGATGGTACAAAGTACTGCAGTTACATTTGGAGCAGTAGGAACGCCGATTTTAGTTGGGGTTAGAGGTGGCTTAGAAAATCCTGAATTAACGCAAGCATTGGCTGCTCAGGGCTTAACTTTTGCCGATTATTTACAAACGATAACAGCTAATGTTGCTATTTTTCATGCATTAGCAGGTGTATTAATGCCCTTATTTATGGTCTGTATGATGACTCGATTTTTTGGACAAAATCGAAGTTGGAAGGAAGGCTTACAAATCTTTCCCTTAGCTTTATTTGGAGGTTTGGCGTTTGTGATTCCTTATTATTTGACAGCGATTAATTTAGGACCAGAATTTCCTTCCATGCTAGGTGCTTTGACAGGGCTAGCTGTTGTTACTTTCGTTGCCAAAAAAGGTTGGTTACTCCCTAAATCAACTTGGGATTTTCCACCTAAATCAGATTGGGAAAAAGATTGGTTTGGGCAATTGGACATTAAAGTGGAGGAACAGCAGAGAAAAGATGCGCCTAGCCTATTTCAATCTTGGTTACCTTATTTATTGGTGGCTATTTTATTGGTTATTAGTCGTTTGCCACAATTGCCAATTAAAGGTTTCTTATCAGGTATCAAATTTAGTTGGACGAATATTTTGGACACTCAAATTACGGGTTCTACCGCTCCTTTATATTTACCAGGGACTATTTTAGTCATCGTTTCTTTACTCACCTATTTATTGCATAAAATGAAAGGCAGGGAATTGCAGGCTGCTTTTTCGGATAGCACCAAAGTATTACTGGGTGCAGGATTTGTTTTGATTTTTACAATTCCAATGGTTCGTATTTATATCAATTCTGGTATGAATCCTAATGATTTGCCAGGGATGCCTATCGCTATGGCAGAATGGGTAGCTAGCAATGTAGGCGTTGTTTACCCATTTTTTGCACCTTCAGTTGGTGCATTGGGCGCTTTTATTGCAGGAAGTAATACCGTGAGTAATTTGATGTTTAGTCTTTTTCAATTTGGTGTTGCAGAACGGTTATTGATGTCCCCAACTATTATTGTGGCTTTACAGGCAGTTGGAGCCGCCGCAGGAAATATGATTGCTATCCATAATATAGTAGCTGCTTCGGCAACGGTTGGTTTATTAGGGCAGGAAGGAAATGTCTTACGCAAAACGATTATTCCTACATTGTATTATGTAATATTTGTAGGAATTATGGGATTGATTGCTATTCATTTATTACACTAAATCAATTATTTTACCTCTATTTTACACTAAATTAACTCAATTGAATATTTATTTAATTAACGAGGTTAATATAGTATAACTATTTGCTAATCTATTAGATGTATCCAATCCCAAATGGAGTTATCTTTGCAGTATATTGAATGCGAAAAACCAGCAAGTAAATTATCCATTTTAAAAACTGTTAATTATGAAAGCATTCAACATTTGGTGGGCTATGATTTTATGCCTAGCCACCTTTACCAACCAGCTACAAGCGGAAACCAATTTACAAATTACTTATAAATACGAATACCTAAAAGCATTTGCTTTAACGCTACAAAATTTAGAAAATCAAACACATTCCATTCATTTAAAAGATGCAAATGGGATAATCTTGATTGCCGAAAAAGTAGTGCAACAAGCGCAATTTGGTAGAATGTATAATTTAGAAAATTTGCCGGCAGGTAATTATGAGTTAATTATAGAAAACGATGAAAAAGTGATGATTCAGCCAATCCTTATTCAACGTCGTTTTTTGACCATTGATAAGGTTGAACTAAAAGAAATCCTTAAACCAGCTATTTTAGTTAAAACCGATTTAATCGCAGTTAATATGCTGCATTTTGAGAAAGAGGCCATTTCATTGACCTTAAAAAATAAACAAGGAAAAATTATTTATACCGATTCTTTTAAGCGGTATGGCGGTTTTAATAAACAATTGAATATTAGTGATTTGCCAAAAGGGGATTATTTATTCGCTATTCAGACGAATAGGTATGAAGTGACTAGACATTTTACTAAAGGTTTACAGCCAATCTTATTAGCTGGTGAATTTTAAGAAAAGACAATAAGCTGATTTTAATATATAATGAAGCCGTATTTCTTAGGGGATACGGCTTTTCTTTTTTAGAAAAATGCTTACCTTGCTTGACAAAATAGCCTATTCCTAAATTTTAATGCTAACCAATGTCAAATCAACCAATCAGTCGTTTTAAAGTCCCTAATCTGGAAGATATTCCAGCAGATATAAGAGCAAAAATAGTAGCAGTACAAGAAAAAGCGGGCTTTGTGCCTAATGTTTTCTTAGCGATGGCAAATCGACCTGATGAATGCCGTGCTTTTTTTATGCAGCATGACGCTTTGATGGAAAAGGAAAGCGGTTTAACAAAAGGGGAACGAGAAATGATTGTAGTCGCCACTTCTGGTTTGAATCAATGCCTATATTGTGTGATTGCTCACGGTGCTATTCTGAGAATTCGAGAAAAAAATCCATTGATTGCCGACCAAATTGCGACCAATTACCGCAAAGCAGATATTACACCAAGACAAAAAACAATGCTTGATTTTGCGATAAAAGTATCTCAACATGCCCACGAAATTAGCGACGGGGATATAACTCATTTAAAAGACCATGGTTTTTCGGAAGAAGATATTTGGGATATTGGGGCGATTTCTGCCTTTTTTGCGATGTCCAATCGCTTGGCGAATTTGGCTAACATTCGACCGAATGATGAGTTTTATTCGATGGGGAGAGGGTAGGATAATAGTTTACCAAGGTTATTTCAGGTTTTAGGTGTTTTTGACCGCCCTGTAATAGAGCAGAAATATGAATTGATAGTAGAACAGCCGATGCGAAGTAGCACAAATTGAGGGGACACTGATATAAGTCACCCTTTTGAATTTTGCTATTTTAAAATAGAAATCCTATTTTTGAAAAATGGCAAAAAAGTACCTCTTTCCTATCTGTTTATTCCTACTATTTTTAGGAAATTGTTCCAATCCAGAAGCAGAACAACAACATAGAATTGCCAAACTTAAAAAGAAAAGACAATTAGCGGCATTAAGTAGAGTAGGGGCTTTACCCAAAAAAGTAAAATCTCCTCCAAATAATCGGTTATCTAAAGAGAAAGTGGAGCTTGGAAGATTGCTCTTTTTTGACCCTATTTTATCAGGTAACAAAGATGTGGCTTGTGCGACTTGTCATCATCCAACCAATGGTTATGCAGAATACCGAGATATTTCTATTGGGGTCAATGGGGTTGGATTTGGCAGTAAACGAGTATTCAATCAACCTAATAGCATCCCTTTTGTCAAAAAAAATGCCCACACCATTTTGAATACTGCTTTTAATGGCATTGATATTTCCAATCAATACACGCCCACTGAAGCGCCCATGTTTTGGGATTTAAGAACCAAAAGTCTGGAATTACAAGCCATTGAACCAATAAAAGCAATGGAGGAAATGCGAGGATTACAGTATTCAGAAACGGAAATACTAGTTGAAGTTATCCAGCGTTTACAAGCTATTCCAGAATATCAAACGCTTTTTGCAGCAGCTTTTAATCAAGAAAATGCCATTTCTATAGATAATCTAGGCAAAGCGATTGCTGCCTTTGAAAGAACTTTATTAACGAATAATTCTCGTTTTGATGAATACATGCGAGGTGATGAAACGGCTATTTCTTTGTCTGAAAAAGATGGTTTTGAATTATTTAAAAAAGTAGGCTGTGCGAATTGTCATAATGGGCCGATGTTTTCCGATTATCAAATCCATGTTTTGGGCGTACCCGAAAATCCTAAATTAGCCGAATTAGATAAAGGGTTTGAAGAGACCTTTGGCTTTAGAACATCCTCGCTCCGTAATCTCCGATTTACGGCGCCATATATGCATAATGGGACAATGCCCAATCTACAAAGAGTACTAGAATTTTATGAAGATATTTCTTTTGGCAAACCTCAAAATCCTGCGGTTTCTCGGCAACAATTTGACCCTTTGGTCAAGGAATTAAAATTGCGAGTGAGAGACATGGCGCCAATTATCTCCTTTTTGAATACCTTGAATGATAATGATTTTGATAAAACGGTTCCTGAGGCTGTTCCTAGTGGGTTGTCGGTTGGTGGGGATATTCAGTAGTAGGTTTTTATTTTTTTTGGCTCTGTGGTGAAAACTGTGGGTCGATTATAAAGCGTACTAGGGTAAATTGCCTGTCACAGATAGATAGCGGACAAGAGTTATTAGTAGAAATTAAGGAAAAATTTTATCTTTGGAAATGAAAACTAAAAAGAATCAATAATGAAAAAAATAGTTGTACTAACAGGTGCAGGCATCTCCGCTGAAAGCGGCATTAAAACCTTTCGAGAGGCAGATGGACTTTGGGAAAACCACGATGTGATGGAAGTTGCCTCTCCACAAGGTTGGGAAAAGAACCGAGCTTTGGTTTTACGGTTTTATAATGACCGTCGAAATCATTTAAAATATGTTGAACCAAATGCGGCGCATAAAGCTTTGGCAGAATTAGAAAGTAAATATGATGTTGTTGTAATTACCCAAAACGTGGATGATTTGCATGAAAGAGGCGGCAGTAGCAATATCATTCATTTACACGGAGAACTGACCAAAATGCGTTCCATCTTAGATGATACCGTCATTTATGATTGTACAGAAAATATAAAAGTAGGCGATAAAGCAAAAGATGGTTATCAATTGCGCCCACATATCGTATGGTTTGGAGAAATGGTACCAATGTTAGAAAAAGCAGCAGCGGAAGTAATGATCGCAGATATTGTGATGGTGATTGGGTCGTCTATGCAAGTTTATCCTGCGGCGAGTTTGGTCGATTATGCGCCAGATGACGTTCCTGTTTATTATATTGACCCTAAACCAACGATTAATTACGAGTTGGGTCGAAGTAATAATTTGAAAGTAATAGCGGAGAAGGCAACTACGGGCGTTCGGAAAGTGGTGGATGAGTTGATGGGGTAAAAAATTATCTAAATCCGCTGTCCTTTAATTATCCGTTGTGTCTAACTTTTATACAACGGATAATTAAAGGACAGCGGATAACTAAATTCACTAGTATTAAAGATAACGGTATTCTTAGAAAAAACGCTTAATTCAATTTCAATACCTTCTGACTAACAGATTGTCTATTCCCATCTTGCAACTGCAAAAAGTAAAACCCATTCTCCAAATCTGCATTTTTCCAATTTATAGTATGACTTCCTTTATTCAAACTTCCTAAATTTTGAATAGCGACTTCTTGCCCTAAAGTATTCAATAATCGAAGCGTTAAATCGTTTGTTTTTTCAATTAAATCAAAAGAGATGGTAAAGTTATTGGAGAAAGGATTTGGTGTAATTTGCATTGCATTTTCTACAAATGGCGTAGGCTCAGAAATAGAAGTAGTGCCTGCATCATTGGCAATAATATCTACTGCAAAATCATCAAAATAAAAGCCATCTTCATTAACAAATTCGTCACTTCTTAACTCAAAACGGAAAGAGACTTGTTGTCCAATATAATCAGAAATATCAATTTCTTCTAAGACCCAATCATTTTGAATCCCATTATAAGCAGGTTCATTTGAACCATTCATAACGGTGAAATTGCCACAAAGTGGCGTGTAATCTTTTTGATTAGTACTGATGAATAATTGCACATAATCATAATTGGTTTCCAATGCCCACTTGCCTTTGAATCTTAACATGGCTGCCGCAGCATCTTGCAAGTCGACAACTTCATTCAATTCGATAAAAGAAAACTGATTATCAGGATAATTGTCATTTGGACTATCGGTAAAACTATAATTCGCAGAGAAAAAAGTTTGATTGGTTACCCCCCAATCATTGCTAATTGTCCAGTCCATTACAGAAGAATCGGTAACTGCATCCAAAAAATAATTGTCAAAAGTGGTTGAGAAAAACTCTTTGGTAAGGATGCTTTTTCTCTCAATTGCGCCATTATTAATGGTAACTTCCAAATCATATTTTTGGAAGAGCGTTTCGTTGTCTACTATTTGATAATCAATTGAAAAAGCAATCGTATCTAAATGGTCTAAGGAGACGGTAATTGGTGAGCTAGTCACTAAAAAAACGTCACTTTTTGATTGAATACTAAGTGTGAAGTTGCCACTTTCTAAACCTATATTTTGAAAATTAAAATTAAGGGTTCCTTGTGCAGTTGCTAATCTAACAGGACTTAAATCAACCACATTTCCATAAGCCTTTAATAAACCTGCGGCAGAAATATTTTGCCATAAATTTTCTTTATTCAAGCCATCAATAGCAGAAGCAGGTGGCCAAAAACCGAATGAACCAGGACCTACTTCTGGTGTCATGGACAAAATTTTCGGTTTAGTTGTTTGCTCTCCATACATCCAATCATCACTATCCCCATTGACTAAATAACCGACTGTTTCCAAGCCTGTTCCAATCACATAATTATTCTGCTCCGTCATCTTATTCCCTAATGCACGATAAGAAGCATCGTCAGGCGTTAAAGTATTATCGAAGCCCCAAGGAATGATTAATAAGTTAGAAAAAGCATGATAATTTAAGGCAATTTTAAATTGATGTTGTACACAAAAATCTCTAACGGCTTGTGTTTCTGGTTCTGAAAAAGGCGCAGTTCCTCGGTAAGTATCATTAAATTGGTCAATAGAAGAACCCGTATCATCAATCCCCCAATTAAACCCATAATTTCGATTTAAATCTACGCCTATTGCTTCACTATTATCATTGACTTTTCGATTTTTTCGCCAAAAACCACCTCCTTGTGGATTGGTTGTTTCATTATAAACATAACCATCTGGATTGATACAAGGAATGAAATATAGCTCCACATTTTCCATTAGATATTTGACCTCTTCATCCGTCTCATAATTTTCCAATAAATACCACATATAAAAAATCATTTGGGAAAGGGAATTCGGTTCTCTGGCATGATGTAAGGCATTATATAAGATAGCAGGTTTTTCTTCATCTGTATCTGGATTTACGCCTACTTTTAACCAATATATCGGTCTGCCTTCTTGCGTTAGATATTCTCCAATGGCCTGTCTTTCAGAAATTAGATTCGGAAACTTAGCTTTCATATCCTCCAAAACCGTCAATAATTCGGAATAAGTATGATAACCGCCCATTGAACCAAAAGTGTAGTTAGCAGGTGTTGTGTATTGTGCAGTAAAATCAGACGAATTACAGGCATTGCTATTTCTGGAAGCTGCGATAGGTGTATTCGGTTGTTTATTTTGCTCCACATACCAAGCTTGCACATCGTCAATTAAGACTTCATATTGTAAATTGTTTTCTTTTAATAACTCAATTTCTACATTAGAAATATCATTTATCCAATACTTTCCTTTTGCATGAACTCCATGGTCGTATTCTAGACCTAATTCAGCTATTTCCGAAATATGACTTTCGTGTAGGAAAACCTTGACTCTAGAATATTTTAGCGGCGCTAATTGAGCAAATAGGGAAGAAGTTGTAATCAAGAAAATAGCAAATAATATATTTCTCATAAAAAGATTTTAGCCGCTAAAGGTACAACTCCATACTTGAAAAAAAAGAAAGATTTTGTTAAAAACTAGGTAAATGTAAAAGCGAAGTTATTTTTTTGTGAATTGGGGAACAAACTAAGAGGAAATGAACAGACAATATGAACTATATTCCATCCTTTTCTTCAATTTCCTTAAATAACTCTTTCGATTTTTTAATTAAATCTCGAAAATCCTCCTTCGTTTTTTCCTTTTCCTCTTCCGTCCAGAGTCCTTCTTTTTGCTTTTCTTTAATGCGCTCTTTTAACTCAATTTTTTCGTCTTCCAAATCAGTCAATCGGTCTCGTAAATCATCGCTAATATCTGCACTTCTTTCTTTGACATCTTCAAAGACATTCCCTATTTTATCTAAAATTTTATCATATTTTCCTTCGTCAAATTTCTCTTTTTCGGCAACTGCTAAATCTTTGACTGCTCCAAAAACGTCTTTAACGCCATCAATCACTTTTTCAGACCGAGCCTTTTCTGTTTCATTGCCATAATAGTAGTTATAAGAGATTAAACCGATAACGGCGAAAAAAGCCAACTTTAGTAAATTACGCATCCTTATTATTTTTTAAACTAATTGATTATCAATTAGCTGCCAAAATTCCTAATTATCTCCAACAAATACCAATTTTAACCAATATGTTCGTCCAAAAGAAATGCTTGTTGGTAGAAAAGGCAAAGGAATAGCCAATTTCTCACCGTTTTTCTTGGTTTTTCTTTAATTTCGCACCACTTTTTGGAAACGGTAGGGAACTTTAGATTTTTTGTTGCCGTTTTGTGTTAACACATAGTCATACGGTAAGGGTATTTTGTACAAAAAATACGAATATGCTTCCTAAAAAATCGTTGATTATGTCCAAAAAATTAGGTTCAAAGTGATTTAGGTGAATTCAAAAGTAGCTTAGACCTCTGGTCTGAGTAGGTTTGGAGTAAAGTGATTACCCTTTTCTACTCAGACCAGAGGTCTAAGCTACAAATTCATTCATATCATCTTGAGCCAAAAATTATAATAAAAATACGACAAGAAACAATGTTCTCTATGTGAACTTTGTGACTATGTGGTAAAAGAAAAAAGAAAAATGGACTACACTCCAGGGAATATCGAGCAAAAATGGCGAGACCATTGGAAAGCGGAAGGCACGTATAAAGTCAGCAATGATTCTGATAAGCCAAAGTATTATGTATTGGATATGTTTCCGTATCCATCAGGTGCAGGTTTGCACGTAGGGCATCCGCTTGGGTATATCGCATCCGATATTTATGCTCGGTATAAGCGGTTGAATGGCTTCAATGTCTTGCACCCAATGGGTTTTGATGCCTTTGGTTTGCCTGCAGAGGAATATGCGTTGCAGACAGGGATACATCCTGCTACTTCGACGAAGGATAACATGGAACGCTATCGGGAACAGTTGAGTGCCTTAGGTTTTTCTTTTGATTGGGATAGAGATTTATATACTTGTGACCCGAAGTATTATAAGTGGACGCAATGGATTTTTGCTGAATTATTTGGGCATTATTATGACCAAACGGCTAAAAAAGCTTTGCCAATCAGCGAGTTGGAAAAGATATTTGCAGCAGAAGGAAATAAAAAAGTAAAAGCAGCCAATAGTTATAAAGGTAAATTTACAGCAGAAGAGTGGAATGCAATGGACAAAGTAACCAAGGCAGATACTTTGATGGAATATCGTTTGGCGTATCGCAAAATCGGCTATGTCAACTGGTGTGAAGAATTAGGGACGGTATTGGCGAATGACCAAGTAAAAGATGGGGTCTCTGAAAGAGGCGGTTATCCTGTGGTGCAAAAAGCCATGAAACAATGGTATTTGCGAATTACGGCTTATGCAGACCGTTTATTATATGATTTGGACGAAATTGATTGGTCGGATTCTTTGAAAACGATTCAACGGAATTGGATTGGTCGTTCGGAAGGTGCTTCTATGTTTTTTGATGTAGATGGTTCAGACGAAAAGATTGAAGTTTTTACGACTAGACCAGATACTATTTTTGGCGCAACTTATATGGTTTTAGCACCAGAACATGACTTGGTGGCTAAATTGACCACCGATGAAGAGAAGCAAACTGTTGCGGATTATATCGCTAGAGTAAATGCAAAATCGGAAGTAGAGAGAATGGCAGAGAAGGAAGTAACGGGTGCATTTATTGGTGCTTATGCCATTAATCCTTTTACGAATACCAAAATTCCAATTTGGATAGGGGAGTATGTGTTGAAAGATTATGGAACAGGCGCAATTATGGCAGTTCCTAGTGATGATGAAAGAGATAACCGTTTTGCCACTAAATTTGGATTAGCCATTATTGATGTAGTGGATAAGTCTAAATATCCTGGCGCAACTTTGAATGATAAAGTAGGAATTATTAAAAATTCTGGCTTTTTGAATGGTATGGAAGTACCTGAAGCTATTACGGCTGCTTGTAAAAAAGCGGAAGAAATGGAGATTGGGGAAATGCACATCAATTATAAATTGAGAGATGCGAATTTTGGTCGTCAAAGATATTGGGGAGAACCTTTCCCTGTGATGTATGACGCAGATGGTTTGGCGCATGTATTAACCGTAGATGATTTGCCATTGGTGTTGCCAGATACGGAAGATTTTAAACCAGCTAAAGGCGGTCGTTCGCCATTGGCAAGAATGGAAGATTGGACAAACTTGCCGAATGGTATGACTAGAGAAACCGATGTAATGCCAGCCGTTGCAGGTTCTTCTTGGTACTTTTTGCGGTATATGGATCCTCATAATGACGAGGCTTTTGTAGGGCAAGATGCAGTAAATTATTGGCAAGATGTTGATTTATATGTTGGTGGTTCAGAACATGCGGTAGCACATTTGATGTATGCTCGATTCTGGCATAAGTTTTTGCACGATAAGGGTTTAGTACCAACTAATGAACCATTCAAGAAGTTGGTGAATCAAGGCATGATTCAAGGAGTAATTGAATTTATCTTTTTGGATAAAAATTCGCCACAAGATGCTCGTCGATTTGTCTCTGCTGATATTGCAGAAAAGGAAACGGATGGAGATTTTGCGAAGATTCCAGTTCATGTTGATTTTGTGAGTAATTATGGTTCGCCAAAATCTTATTTGAGCAAAGCAGGGATTGAAAAATTCATCGACTGGAGAAAGGAATATAAAAATGCCACTTTTGAGGCAACCAATGGAACGTATAAAAATGGCGAATGTCCAGCAGATATTAATATGTTGACTTTATCAGAAGTGGGCAAAATGTCCAAATCTAAATTCAACGTAATAAATCCTGATTCGGTCATTAACCGATACGGCACGGATTGTTTCCGTATGTACGAAATGTTCTTAGGCCCAATCGAACAAGCTAAACCTTGGGATACCAAAGGTATAGATGGCGTATCTAAATTTTTGAAAAGATACTGGTCTCTATTCTTTGATAAAACGGGTGCTTGGTCTTTATCTGACGAAGCACCGACCAAAGATGAATTAAAGATTTTGCATACGGCGATAAAGAAAGTAACCCAAGATATTGAGCGATTTAGCTTTAATACTTGTGTGAGTGCTTTCATGGTTTGTTCCAATGACTTGCGAAAATGGCGATGTAATAAAAGAGCGATTTTGAAAGAAATGACTATTTTATTAGCGCCTTTTGCCCCGCACGTTACAGAAGAAATTTGGAATAGATTGGGCGAAAGTGGGTCGGTTCACCATGCGGCTTATCCCGTTTTTGATGAAGCCCACTTAAAGGAAGATAGCATTGAATATCCAATTAGTATCAATGGTAAAAAGCGAGGTGTTGCTGAATTTTCTTCGGATGCTAGTCGAGAAGATATTGCTGCTGCTGCAAGAGAATTGGAGGTAGTGAAAAAATGGTCTGTGGATGATGGGAAGCAGATTAGAAAAATTATCGTAGTGCCTGGACGGATGGTGAATGTGGTGGTTGGGTAAATTTTACTTAAGCATAAAAACTTATTTTAGAAAAAAATATAAAAAGGCATGTCTGTTTAGGCATGCCTTTTTTAGTTTTTTATATTGGAGAAATCTTTTTGGTAAAACAAAGGTTAATAGCGCAAAGAAACAATTTGAAAAAGGAATTATTCAATTAAATTTTACTCAAAATGGCTAGTGAAGTATTAGAAAAAAAGAATGATTTATTGGACGCTAATTCAGTACGAGTAATTGATATTTTGGCACAAATAAAGTCGCTTAACGAGATTATTAATTTACATCAAGAAGAAAATGAGGAGAGTTTTATGATAACTCAGTATCAAGATATGAAAAATAGATTCTTGGAAGAATTGAAAGATTTGTTATTTATATATGAAGTTGAAATACTCATTAATACAGGGAACGTTAAAGAAGCAGACGAAGATGAAAACCCTTTAGCAGGCTAATAAGTCAATGTTATATTTATTTTTCTGTAGAGTTGCTAAATAGTCAAAACAAAAAGAGTAAGTCTTACGATAGTATGGACTTACTCTTTTTGTTATTAAAATGAATATCTATTCAATTACTCCTGCCGCCCTTTCACCGTATAACTCCGAGGAATACTATTATTTACTTCAAAATTGAGCTGATTATCTAGTTTCTCGAACAAGATCAACTCTATTTCTTCACCCATTTGCATTTTTAGGGTGTACTCTCCCTTCGGAAATAAAGAAAAATCTACCGCTAATAAATTTGGGCCAGTAAAAACTGATGTTGTTTCTTTGGAGAGTACAAAATTAGTTTCATTTTCAATGCTATAGACTAATTGACCTGCCATAAGCGAAGAATAATAAATGGACAAAATTCCTTTTTCATTCGTATCGCTAATATCTGAAACTTGCTCTACCAATAAATTATTTTGATGATTTTGAGCGATTTCGATTACCTTAGAATAACTATAAGTATCATCTGATAATTGTTCCTTAATTCTGTAATAAGCTACAGAACCGTTGGTTTTTATATCTAAGAAACTATAGTTGGTAGTTGGTGCATCTTCTTTTTGAGTAGTACATTCAAAAACGGGGAAATATTGGATGCCATTGATAGACTTTTCAACGATGAAAGTTTTAAGGTTTTCTTCTTCTAACGTTGTCCAATTGAGAACCGTACCAATGTTGAGATTTTGACCGCTGATTTCTTGATAAACAACTTGAGCGGATAAGTTGATTTGGAGACAAAAACTAAAGAGCAAACAATAAGCTAAATTGAGGATTTTCATAAAGGTAGTTTTTAAAGTTTTACCATACAACAAGTAGTGGGTACATTGTAAAACAATGACCTTACTGGTTTTTTAATAAAACATTTGAGCCTACTTTTAGAGATTTGTATTAATAGAAAGTGATAGTCAGATTCTATTTTAAAAAGTGATGTATGTTTCCCTTGAAAAAATAAGGAGATTATCCATTATGGAATGGGTTATCTTAATAGTTTTTAGGGTAATGAAAACCTTTAATGACTCTTTATACATTGAAAATTTAACAGTTCACCTATTTATTAACAGGGAATGTAAGGGGGGAAACGATATTGTGTTTATTTGTTTGGAGTATAAAAATTACTCGTAGATTTTGTGTATTAAAATAAAGGCAATAATTATTCCATCTTGTCAGATAAAAGCGATTTGATGAAGGCAAATTAATATTTAAACCATACTATTTCCCAACAACACGCCTCTTACGTATTTACTACTCTTTGTTTGCCGAAAAGGAAGGTATTGAAGAATGGTTTGGGCTAAAGCATCCTGTTCTTCTTCGTATTTTAATTCTAGAATAACCTGCTTTTCGACAAAAGGTTGTTGCTGAAAAGCACCTAGACTTAAAGGTGGATAAAATTGCAAATCCCAATCAACCGTAATTCTAAACTTTCCATCACTAGTCCCAAAATAACTGCGTTGATAGGTATTGAGTAAAGTAGGTTTGAAAATTGAAAATTGAAAATTGAAAATTGAAAATTGCCGATTCACCTCTTCTGTCAACTGTCGTAAATCCTTCAAATGAGTATCGGCAAAGGGCGTGACTTCTTTTCGACCCAATTCATTATGTTTGATTTTGACTTCAAAACGTGGATTATTAATAGTTTGTAACTCCGTTCCGTACCAACGTAGTCGAAATTTCTTTCGCTGATTACTCCCTTCGATATTATGGCGACAAGTTTGATAATCAGGCGTATCAAAGTAGATATTATTGACTTGTCGATTGGGAAATATTTTTCGGAAACCCGCAGGATGTAATCGTACAGCTTGCTCCACTGCAAATTTAGACAAATGGGTTATTTGATATTTTCGTTCAAACCTCATGGCTACAGGATAACAGGATTATTTATGATTTACAGGCTTTAGTAATTGAGACAAAATAAGTTGAACATCTATAAAGAATCAGATGAAAAATGTTCTTAATCCGTTGTTCTTTAATTATCCGTTGCATAATTTTCTACAACGGATAATTAAAGGACAACGGATTTGACGAGTTAAATAATAAAGTATTTTTTTAATACGAATTTTTAATCTGGGATTCTATCAAGCGTTTATTTTTTATCGATTACTTAGTACTTTCTGAATTCATCGTTCATCATTCATCGTTCATCATTTTATAATTACTCTCCAATAATTTCTTTATCAATTAATTTTAATTTAGATCCTTTATCTAATAAATATAGCTGCTCCACTTTTTCTGCACCATATTTTTTAACTTCAATCCTCGCAGGCCCAAATTCAGGTTTTTTCTGATAAGCAGCAAAACCTGTTTCGCAGTTGACCATATTGACCAAATTGATTTTTAATAAGGATAAATCTTTAGCAGCAACCCCAATAGTTGCTCCATTAATGTAAGTAGACGTTACATTCACATGCGCCTCTTCTCCTACACTAATCCCTTTATCACCTGCTCGATGAATGTCCATTCGTTTGATATTAACCACACTTCCAGAAAAATCTATGGCATCATTGCCCGTATCTTCAATGGATAAATTATCAATCACTCCTTCGCAAAAATCGGCATCAAAACCATCAGCGAAAGTGTTGGAAATTTTGCAATCATTGACAACAAATAAGCAACGAATGGTATTGAGTGCATCTTCACAATGATTATTCGTAAAGGCACAATTTAAAAAATTAACATCTGATTCATAGAAATTAACGGCACCTGTTAACGTCCAATCTGTTCTCTGTAAAGTATTCAAATTATCGAATTTTACAAAATGTAAAATAGACTTTTCTTTTGCGCCCAAAACGGTAAATCCGTTGGCTGTTTTATCACTAGAAAAAATGAGAATGGGTTGTTCTGGCGTCCCACTCATTTGAACAGGGGATTTACTAATAAAAGCAGCATTTTTAATTAAATCTAATTGACAACCAGGTTCAAATAGTACTTGATAATCAGAAGGGATAATAATGTCTTTATCCGTTTTATATTGACCACTTTTAAAAATCACATTTTGACCTTCTACTTGGTAAAGGTTATTTGTTTTAATTGGCTGATTGTCAAATAATTGCTGTGCAACAGTCGCTGCTGAAGGTACTTCCCAATTCACAACAGCACTCGTGAAAATTTCTGATAAACCTGCTACCCGATAAAAAACGGTTTTAACATCATAATTAGCAGGAATAGCCGTAAATTTATCGGCATAAAACTTAGGGGTAGAATAGATGAAAACGGGGTTGGCTAACTTATCTCGCAACTCTTTTTCATTTGTCCCAAACCCAACTACTTCAATCGGCAGGGTATGATGATTCGCCACCATTAAATTAAGTTGCCCACCTTTTCCTTTTTCAGTCCTCACTTTTATATCGTATTCTCCATAAGGTCGAATTAATGCCTGTAATTTTTCACCACGGCGTTCTACTTTTAACGAATCGTAATTATATTTTTTAAATTCTTGTTGAATAAACCGTGCTCTTTCGGCTATTTGTGGTTGATAATTCGCCATTGTTTTTTGCAGAAAATCAGGTTGAGAATAGGCATCTAAATAAGCAATGTATTTTCTGAAAAAATCTTTATCTGTAAATAGGTATTTATAATAGTCGTGATGATGTCTTTCAAAATTTATTTTATAGCCCACAAATGGCCCGCCATGATAAGGCGTTGGTTGTTCTCCGAATCCATCGTAGCCAATCGGTTCTAATTTTGATGTAATGGGATTATAATAAAAACGCACATTATGCCAACCGATACCGTGATAAGCTTCTAAGATATCCGCAATTGCCATATACTGCGCAAATCGGTCAATATCTACTAATTCCGCAGGTGCTTTTTGTTTAAATTTTAATTGATGTAAAAGCGTTTGAGCAGCTTGGAAATTCTTGGCTAAAGTTGGATTTTCTTGGGTACGCCCTTCTTTAAATGGGCGAATTTCGGCGGCATCATAAGCAGCATCTTCTCGACCAGTAAGGTGATTTTTTTCTCCTAATTCATGCACCTGTCTGAGATGACCTTGCCAAACTAAATCTTCGGTTAATTTGATAATTGGCCCTTCTCGGCGTTTTTTATATTCTGCTAATTGTTTGTCAAAATGTTCCTCATAAGCATAGACACCTAAAGATTTTTCATTTAAATACAACTCAATGAAATCGTAGCGAGGCGATAAAATATCTGCTTTTTCTAAAAATTGATGAAATAACCATTCATCTAAATAAGACCGAGTTGCAGGATTTTGAACGGAGAAAGTGACGAGCCGATTCCAAGCATAATCTGTTTTTGCTCGAATACGAAAAGACCATTTATTACCTCGCAAATGGTCTAACCAATCCCCTTTCAAGCGCAATTTTACAGGCAATGTTTTGTCGGCTTTAGTAGAAGTAATTTCGCCCTTGACCCAATGCTCGTCCGTAGCAATTAATATCCCTTCTTTAAAAGCTGCCTTAGTTTGTTGAACTAATTTATTTTTGGTTTGGTCGGTGACTTGAATTTTTAGAATATCTGGTTGGAAAGTGCTTGTGTTTTTGGCGTTGAATTTACTGGAAGTATTTGCAGTAATGGTATTTTTAATCTTTGGAATACTAGGTTTTGAGGTTAATGCGTCAAGCGCTATGACGGCTATTATGCCGACTAAAAGAATAGCCCAAAAAGGAATTTTTCTTTTCGTACTATTTGTATTTATATCAGATTTTTGGTGTATTAACATGACTTACTATCCGATTTTTCTAGTCTCCAGACTTGAAATGAATATCTCGTCGTCTCCAGACGACTGTGAAAAGATTGGCTGTATTTTACCGTCGTCTGGAGACGACGAGATGTTTTTTCTCCGTCTGGAGACGGAGAACATCGGTTTGGAGAATGCCTTTAAAATTTCCTAAAACACCTCAGGTTGTTCAATCATCGAAAACCGAGTTTGCCCAGATAATCCTTGTATGGCATTACTTACTTTCTCCATCTGTCCTAAATTTTCGACTTTACATAAAAAAGATAAGTCCAAACCATCGGAAGTATTGTCCATACGCTTCAATTCCACTTGCGGTAAATGAGTCGTTAATAATTTGGTAACCGCTTGTAAATCATTGGTATCTGTTTGAATATTGATAAACAACCCATCTTTTGCATGTGCATTCAGCGGTCCATTCATGCGTTTATGCGCCCATAAAATCAAGAGAATTAATGGAATGGCAATTAAACCCATCATAAATTGGTTCGCTCCCATAGCTAAGCCTAAGCCAATAGTCATAAACAAATAAGTCAACTCCTCTGGGTCTTTGATAGCCGCTCGAAAACGTACAATTGACAATGCACCAACTAGCCCCAAAGACAAAGCCAAAGAAGACTTAACAATAGTAATAATTAACATCGTCACCAATGCTAGCGGCAGGAAATTATTCGCAAATCGTTTTCGATTAGAAACAGCGTCTCCAAAATTGACATAAAACCAACGAATTAAGGTAGCAAGCAAGGCGGTTAACAAAAAACCGAGAAAGAAATCGGTTAAATTAATCGTGTTGGTAAATTGCTCTAAGTATTGTTCAAATTTTAGCATTAATTCATCATTTATCTTTTATTCCCAATAAAAATCAGGATTTCGTTGCAATCATCGTTCAAAGCACAATTCATCATTCATCGTTCAGAAAAATAGCTTCCCATTATACCATTCTTTTTCAATGGTTGCTTTATTCTTTTTATAAAATTTAATAGCGGGTTCATTCCAATCCAATACTTGCCATTTGAGTAGTCTGGCGCCTTGTCGTTTGGCCTCTTCTGCCAATTCATTCCATAATAATTGCCCAACACCGAAGCGTCGATATTCCTCGTAGACTACAAAATCTTCTAAATACAACATTCGACCTTTCCAAGTAGAATAATTCATATAATAAAGTACCATGCCGATAACTTTTCCATCCGTTTCGGCGACATGCGCTTGAAAAATACCAGCGGCAAAATCATTTTGGTAATCTTCAATTGTTGCTGTTACCTCGGCTTCTGCCTTTTCGTAAATCGCCAAAGATTTGACTAAGTTATAAATATCGGGTAAATCTTCAGCCGTTGCCTTTCGGATATTAATGGTCATTTTACAATTATTTGGTGTTAATTTAAGATTTGGACAAAAATAGCCAACGAAAATTAAAAAATGATAAATACCTGACTAAATCGCCGTTAAATTATCCTTAAACTGTCATATCGGCAGAACTAAACGTTATGGTATTTCGTTTGTATAGTATAAATTGAGGTTGTAAGATTAGATGAATTTGGTCATTTAGTTTTTTTGAAAGGAAACAAGGTGTAAAGGTAACCTGGTTAAAGGATAAATCAAGTTTACCAATATTTTCTTGCTAATCATTTTCAAATGACTACAAAACAAGCAAACATGAAAAAGCAGTTTATGGTTGAGTTGGAGTTACCAGAAGTATTTGATGAAAAACTCATTGCTTTAGTCCCCAAACAAAGAAGTGCAGTCAATAAAATGTTGGCGAAAGGCAAGATAAAATCGTATTCTTTAGCAATGGATCGCTCTATGTTATGGGCGATTTTTGTCGCAGAATCTGAATTTGAAGTATTGGAATTAATTTCTGAATTTCCATTGGCAGATTATATGACGCCTTATATTACAGAATTGATGTTTACGAATACTGAAAATCAAGTATTGCAGTTTTCTTTGAATTGATTTTAGTAATTTTTTTTTGAGAAACTTCAAGGAAACATTCCTTGGTTTAAAATATCATTTTGCCAAATCACAAACGGCTAATCTTTCAAGGAAGGTTAGCCGTTTGTTCGTTTAGGTAGAGCAGATTCACATCTTAACGTACGGATTATTGGATATGGCTATTTAAATCCATATATTGCAATCAATACCTACGTATTAAATATTTCCCCCCCTTTATTACTTTATTCCATCCTGTTTATTACCACTTCTGATTAAAACCATTTTTATGCATTAAATCTCTATGATTTAGTTGTCCCCTCTTTGCAATTTTTATAAACAAAAACAACTTAGATGAACACCTTGACTGTGAACTTGAAATGGAAACGTTTATGCGTTCTATTTTCTTTTTTAACCCTTTTTTCTACTTCATTACTTTTAGCTGCACCTATTCTAGATTGTAATAATTTAGATGTTACGATTTCTTGTACCACTTCTCTTGATGAAATTCCGAAACCTTCTGTTACTTCTGATTGTGGAAGTGTTGCTGAAATCACCTTGACTTATCAGGATGATATGAGTGGCTTAGATGCTTGTGGGCACTCAGGCGTTATTATCCGAACGTATACAGCTACGGATACTTGTTCAGAGACGGCTACTTGTGTGCAAACCATTACAATTACCAACGAAGCACCTGTTTTGAATTGTCCTAACTTAGATGTGACGATTGCTTGTGATGCGCCTAGAGGAGAAAATGATTTGCCGATTCCAAGTGTTACAGATGCTTGTAGTAACAATAATGAACTAACTTTAACTTTTGTAGATGATGAATCCAACCTCAATAATTGTACGGGATTTTTTACAAGAACTTGGACGGCGACGGATGCTTGTGGTTTGACGGCTACTTGTATACAGACCATAACTATTATTGAGCCAGTAAGTACCTATTGTGAAGGCATCAGTATCCAAACCATCGACAATGAACTAGTCGTAAGTGGCTTAGATATAGCTAAAATTAAAGTCAGAATCTCGGATGAAAGTTATCATTTACTACAATCTTGTGAATTTGACTGTGCAACTTCCATTCGTATTCCTAATGTAACGGATGGAGAGTTATACCGCTTAACTTTTGAATTTTTTAGTGATGGTTTTAAATATATTTATCATAGGCTGTGCAAACGAGGAAAAAAAAATCCCCGTATTTTTGAGTTATGCAACTAACAGAAAAAACAGGGAAAGCGTCCAAAGGACAAACTAAAGTTACGTCAAATAAGTGGAAAGAAAAAGCCATAG
>Ga0208544_10000627_pt1 | contig 26887 bp, 8 predicted proteins | sample DEB08_DNA_9_FD_184526 | JGI IMG/M metagenome (GOLD analysis project Ga0208544, IMG submission 184526) | Aqueous microbial communities from the Delaware River and Bay under freshwater to marine salinity gradient to study organic matter... | ecosystem: Environmental > Aquatic > Marine > Coastal ... | reverse complement strand
GAAAACGGTTGACACAAATTATATTGTCTTTTTCTTAAAATCAGTTACCACAAGATCCACAAGTATCACCATGGGCAGCATGTAACTCCCATTGGCTAACTGGAATCACAATAGATTCTACAATATTTGGATTATAAGGAGAGGTATGGCAAATAGTAATGAAGCCATCTCCATCCAAATCTGGGCAACTACAAGCTTCACTTTGTGGATTTGGAATACAGCCAACCCTATCATTTGGATCATGAGCATTATGGTTTAAAGGAAAATTGCTATAATACCCATCTCCATCGGTATCAATACCAATACAATCACCTGAATAGGGATCAGGATCACAGGCATCTAAAGGATTGCTATCCGTCATAGGATGAAAAACACCATCCTTTCCATTTTCTAGGTGATCGGAATATCCATCTCCATCACTATCACTATTAACATTGAAAGGATTCACGTCATAAATATCAACTACCCCATCATCATCGTCATCTAAATCAATATAATTGATATAACCATCCCCATCAAAATCGCAAGTTGGATGTACTTTATTAGGATCACAACGATCAACGGGGTTACTTTCTCCCTGAACCAATTCTCCATCTTGGTTATTATCTTCCTGTCCATCATTGAATCCGTCGCCGTCTGTATCTGGATTTAAGGGGTCCGTTTCTCCCTGATCTACCTGTCGATTCAAATTAGCATCTTCCATTCCATCAGGAAGTAAATCATTATCCGTATCTTCTGCAAGTGGATTAGTATCTATACCAATATCATACCTTCCATCTCCTCTAGTTTCAAAATCATCAGTCAAACCATCGCCATCACTATCACTAGATTTATTAAAAGGATGAACATCATTGACGTCTTTTACGCCATCATTATCATCATCTTGGTCAATGCTATTGATTATTCCATCGTTATCAAAATCGCAGGTTGCATCTCGATTACCAAAGAAACACGGATTCGTACTCGTTTTATTTGTTAATTCTGGTAATTCTTCATCTACTATAAAATTTACATAAAGATTATCGTTTGCAGGTGTTGCCAAAGTAACATTAAAAGCCAATTTACTTTTATCATTATTAGGCCCTTGAAAAATAGATCGTCCATCAAGGTCTAAATCTGTATTTAAATAACCAGTAGCTATAAAATTATCAAGAGATTGATTATTATCTTCTTCTACAATAATATCCAAAAACAAATCGAAGATATCATTACCTGGTCCCTGAAAAACGACCTTCCTATCTCCATTCATATCGCCAGACCACATGGCTCTTTCTCCTAAACGATTATTTATCGCAAAATTTCCATAGACTAGTGTCGCATCGTCAATAAAGTCAATAAGGGTAGGACTTGGAGATAAAAAATAACTATTACGAGTAATAATTCCTAAATGATTTCTATGTCTGACTGCTACATGATAGTTTCCACTAGGCGTCTGGAAAAATTTTAAAGCCCCTCCATCTAAATCAACTACATCCCCATCTCTTTGCAAAATTCCCGACCGTGTAGCAATAATGCTATCTTTTTGGATATCAGATCGTATCTCTATTAATACCCAATCCACCATTGCATTATTTCCTGTAATCGCTAAAATGTCGGAGTCAATACGCTCATTCCCTCCTTCTCCTACTTGATGTAAGTGTGGAATGTCTGAATAGGGTTCTTGAAAAGGAATAAACCCTTTCGTTCTTAAATCATCCCGCATCAAGCCATTTTCATCTCCGTCAATTAGTGCGCCCTGCAATTTTATTCGAATATTCAAAGATATGCCAAAACATCTTGACCCAAAAACAGGTTCACATGGATCAATTGGGTTGGATTCTCCTAAATCTAAAACTCCATCATAATTAATATCTTCCACTCCATCCTCATAAGTATCTCCATCTGAATCCCGATTTAGCGGATTCGTTTCTGTAATTTCCGTAATTCCATTTTGATTCGCATCCTCTACTCCATCAGGTATATTATCTCCATCTGAATCTGGATTCAAATAATCCGTTTCGTAAGTATCAGGAAAACCATTAAAATTTTTATCTTCGAATTTATCAAAAATTCCATCACCATCACTATCTACATCAAGAAAATTAAGTACACCATCTCCATCATCATCAACATCAGGTTCTGTATTAGTTGAACCAAAAGTCCCATCCAAAACCGAACTATTATAGGCACTCTTGTTGGCATCATTACTATCTTCTGGTTTTCCATCGTCTAAGCTACCATCTGCTTCGGTTGTAATCCCACGGCCTTGACTAATTTTATCATCTAATCCATCCTTATTTTCATCTAAAATGTCATCCAAAAGCCCATTTTTATCTTTGTCTAATTTCCTGTTTCCTGTTTCTAGAATATCAAAAATGCCATCATCATCCGCATCAATATCCAAGCTATTCATAAGCCCATCTTTGTCTTCATCCGCATTTATATAAGGAGTCCCATCCCCATCTATATCCTCTGGGCGACCATCATCCTTAAGCCCATCATCTTCCGTAAGGATTAAAGGATTTTGGGCATATTCATCGTTAAATCCATCATTATCTACATCTGTAAATTCGTCGGCGTCAATGACCCCATTTCCGTCGGTATCTACTCCTCCAATTTCAATTAAATCGGGTATACCATCATTATCACTATCTAAGTCTAGATAATTGGCAATACCATCTTCATCCAAATCAGGATTAGCACTTGGATCCCCACTTAAAATACTACCTTCTCTCGCTAAAAGTAAGGGATTAAACGCATCCTCTACAATTAACAGTCCGTCATCATCTGGATCATATTCATCTACAAAACCATCGCCATCGCCATCTAATAAGGAAGTTGGATCTGCTGGATTGGGATAGTCGTACTTGCCATCTCCATTTACATCCACTCCTCCAGCCTCTATTAAATCGGGTATACCATCATTATCACTATCCAAATCTTGGTAATTTGGAATACCATCTTGGTCTTGATCCCACGTTTCATCGGTATAATCCCTTTGTATGGAAGCGAACTCACTTGCATCAAGATCATTGGTATCATATCCATCAGCAAATCCATCTTGGTCTTTATCCCAGTCTGTTTCCCCTATGTCATCTACTTGTCCATCCCCATTGGCATCTATTCCTCCAATTTCGATTAAGTCAGGAATTCCATCATTATCACTATCTAAATCCAAATGATTTGGAATGCCGTCTCCATCGGTGTCATTAGTGGTTTCTACCACATCAGGAATTCCATCATTATCGTCATCTAAGTCAATTGCATCAGGTGCATAATCTCTATCTCCACTTTGAAATTTATATAAATAAATGGTTTGAATCTTAGTGGTTACATTACCACAGTTATCTATTAAATGCCAATTTCTAAGGATATAACCACTACAACCATCCTGAAAAGTTAAATCATCTTTATAGGTAGCTGCTATATTTGAAGAACAATTATCCGTTTCATCCGTGACATTTCCAGTCAGAGATACATCATTAATATCTTCAGAACAAAGGATAGAAAGATTGCTAGGTACTGTAAAATCAGGAGCGACCGTATCCAATAAAGTCAGTTGCTGTGTAAAGGAAGTGAAATTACCGCATTCATCGATAGAAGACCAAACTCTAGTCATTATGGTATCCGTCATACAATCAAAACTCCCTAGGTCTTCTACAAGGCTGACAAAAACAGTATTATCACAGTTATCTACCGCAATAATCTCCGTTCCTATATCAAGCGCTTCTGGTATATTTCCACAATCCACTACCCTATCAAAAGGAATACTGCCTTCTACGACCATATAGCCAATTGCTTCCGACCCATGTACCCCGTCTAAATAGTTCCATTCTTGAATAAATACTTGGAAACTATTTTGGTTAACTTGAACCACTCGAACGGTTGCTGGTGCGGGATCGCCATTACTTAGATTGCCTAAAATCACGACGGGATTATGATACCTATGTTTAAGGTCAATTGTTTTTAAACTATTATTCAAAACAACCTTACCTACTTCTCCGAATACTTCTCCATTATTATTTTTAATATCACCAGGTTCTCCATAAACCAATAAACCTGCTGTTTCTAGACCATGACTGACTTCATCATCTTGAGATTTTTCTTCTTGCACCCATCCAGTTATGCCGTCCGTACTTATGCTATCATGTCTAAAAGTGCCAGGATCTTTTTCATTAAAAGATTGTAGATTTCCGAATAATAAAGGAGCTTGAGTATAGGATTGAAGAAAATCTACTTTCGTAGAAGCACTTGATATGATTGCTTTCTGAATTTCCATCATCACGTCCTCGGATTGTACGCCTTCTTCCATAGCAATCCAAGCAACTTTTTCTTCTGCATGGACATTATCTGCCATTTCTTCTTCCTGTAAATGCAATTGAAATTGGGAGGTAGAAACATTTCTCAATTTAGGCGTAACTGCTTGAAAATCATTATTGGAAATCACCTGTGTTAGTACAACAGGGCGTGAAGAAAATTGAATAGGGAATCTTATGGTTTTCCAGTATTGCGTTACATTTTCCATAACACCTGCTACTACTTTCTTGCCATTGGGTAAAGTGTAAATTCTAAAAATATCAGGTGCAGTTTCATCTAAAATAGTCAACGTTTGTTGGTCAGATACATAATTTCCACAATAATCAATTCCTGTCCAAGTTCTGGTCAATATGTAATTGTTAATCGCACAACTGTCAATACCCAATGTCGATTATTCCTCTAAGCCTATCGTTACCGATTGGCAGTTCTCCCAAGCCTGAACCAATGGAGGATTTGGAATTTCATCATCACAATGTAAAGTGATATTTTCTGGAATATTTAATAAATCTGGTGCTTTTAGATCTGATAAATCTAATACGGCTGTAGCCGTATCACAACAGGCAGAATTTTGATTACAAACCACATACACAAATTGATCAGAACCACAAAAAGTCGAGTTAGGCCTGTAAATGAACTCTCCGTCTTGATCTAAATCAAGCGTTCCATTCGCTGGATTCAAATGAATATAAAAAGTAGGATTCACTAAGTTTTCATCATTATCGGCTACATTATCCGCATAAATAAATCCCGGACAAGCTGTTGGAAATAAATCGTCCTTTAAAATAGGTTTGGTAGATAATCCTTTTGAAACTACATTAGAATAAACCCAATTGCAAGGCTTTTGTCGAGACTTTCTTCTATATTCAGTAGCCGTTTCAATAATTGGAGGGGCATAGTTAAACGTGATGGCTTTATTAATTTCTTCCCAATTAGACCATACTCCTGAACTTAGCAATGTACGCGTTTCCCATTGATATTCCACCGTTCCATAATTCCCTCCAGCAGGGAAGACTATATTTGATAATAAGCTGGGAATTTCAGCATCACATACAATTTCGCTTCCACTAATTTCTCCGCCATCCGTGAAATTATCAACGATGGTCACCGTACTATTATCGACTGCTGAACAAAAGAATTGCGTGACATTGAGTTGTACATTCTTTACTCCCGGTGAAGTATAGTTTATCGTATGTGGTCCTTTTCCAGTTTTAGTTCGAGGAGAAGCACCTTCGCCAAAATCCCAATTATATCTTTCCCAAATTGCTGAATCGGCCGCAACAAAAGTAATCGTTTCGCCAAGGCAAACATCCGTAGCACTTTCTGAAATTTTAGCAAGTGGGGAACTCGGTTCAGATAAGGTAACTACTCCATGGTTAATAGGACAATCTCCATTATTATAACGAATCCAAATATCATAATTATCATTTCTTAAGGCAGAAAAGTATTGCTGGTTGACATTCCCCCAAGAAACTCCACCATTAATACTAATCTGAAAATCGGAGTTACTTGGATTATAAGGATTAATATCTATGCTACCATTCGCATTGAAAGAGAAACAATTAGTTGGATCGGTTGCTATGATATTGCTGATGGATAGATTAGGTCGAATTTTTAATATTTTAGTATCTTCCTGTATGCAACCATCTAAATTTGTCGTTAAACGGATGGTAATAGTTGAGATCGCTGTCTCATCAGGCACCTGAAATGAAACTTTATGTGGACCAGGGCCTGTTGCTGTTGAAAGACTAGCATAATCCCCAAAATCCCAAGTGTATTGGACCGCAATTCCTATATTTTTTGCCCTAAAATCGTAAATATTATCTTCACATACGAATCCATTAGCTCCAACTGGAAATTCTTCAATCTCTGCTAGTGGAATCTGTTTTACAGTCTTAACGATAATATTAGAGTTAATCCAAGTCAAACAAGGATACCTTCTAGCAGATCTTTTATAATAGGTGGTTTGAGACAGATAATCGGGATTATAATTAACGGCATTTTCGCCCTCTATATCTTCCCAATTTTGACCATTATCGATACTTTTTTGCCATTGATACTGCAATAGTCCATCCACTCCACCTAATCCAAGTGTTACGCTAGTAATTTCGCCTGGGTCAAATCCTCCACAACTTACCTCTTCTCCACTAATAGTACCTGCACTAGTCACATTATAAATGACTTCTTTTTTAACGGTATTGGAATAGATAAACTCACTACAGGTTGACCGTTTGGCTCCTCTTCTAAACCATGTCGATTCCGTAATCGTAGGAGGATCATAAACCTCAAATATTGCTCCGAAAATAGTTGTCCAAGTACTATCATCTTGGCTTTTCTGCCAAATATATTCTATTACTCCCCCATTTCCACCCGTAGGTAAGATAATACCAGAAATTATTCCTGGATCATAACTCGTACAATTTTCCTCTGCTCCTCCAATTGCTCCTGCATCGGTGTAATTTATACAATCATTCACTTCAATCCAGCCGCTAAATTCAGAAGTTTCTACAAAATCAGTACAATTTGAGTCAGTACATTTAGTAAGGGTCATACTAATATGTTGCCCCCCTACAATCGTTTCTTCTGGTTTAAATACACCGAGGTATTGACTCATTCCATTACCATTATGCGTTATTTTTTCCGCATGAACAAAGGTATGTCCTTCGCCATGTCCACTAGGGTCGAGCGCATTATTATTAAAAAATTCTATTCGATAAAATCCTAAAGGAACATCTACTCCTAAATCATATTCAATGGAATCTCCATTTATGATAAAAGAAGCAGTTTCGGGATAATTCAAATAATTATTAGCGCCATTATCGGTATCGTTTACATCATTTAAAGTCACGCCATCTCCATTTGCACCATTTGCCAAATCAATTCCAATGCCTCCATTATAATAAATTTGGTTTTTCAAAATTACATTTTGATTACTTTCCTCCTTAATAATTTCAATTCCAGCACCGATATTGTTTGCAATGGCATTGGCTTCGCCATTCTCCACACCTCCAATTAAATTCTCCTTAGCATATTCTATAAATATTCCTCTAAATCCATTACCTAATGTTTCGCTTCCACCGTAGCCCGTACCGATTTTATTACCTTGAATAATAATTCCAGAAGCCATATTCCCACTATTTATTCCATCTATTTCAATTCCATCATTCCCATTAGCAGCTATTATATTTGATAAAATGGAAGTATTAGTCGCTTGCCCATTGTCCACTCCATTTGTTCCATTACCCATGTCTTCCTTACCAGTTGGACTAGTGCCTATAAAATTATTTTGCAGGAGGTTACTATCAGAAACAGTACTCCCATTATTTTCTATATAAATACCATTTTTAGTATTTCCAGATATAATATTCCTATCCTCCAACAACACCCCTCCTATCATATTATTATTACCTCCAATAATGCTTATTCCTGTGGAATTAGGCAGAAGGGTTGTACCATTTATATGGATGCCAATAAAATTTCCAGCAATGGTATTATGATTACTTTCCAAGGCAATTCCTGCAGCAGTAGGAGCACCCGTATGCCCATTAATGGCTAATCCTTTGATAACGGTATTATCGGCAATGGTATGAAATATGCCTTTTACACCAGCCATATTTGTTCCATTGACTCCAATTTTCAAATTAGCTACACTTCCCATAGTAGCTGTACTAGATCCTGATTGGGAAAATCCATCAATAAAAACCCCTTCTGTTATGGTTGGTAAATCATGGAATGGCTGAATAATATGTGGACCTGAACCTGGAATATTAAAAGTAATAGTATCATATCCCGCTAAGGCATTGGCCTCTTCCATTGCCGCCCTTAAAGAACAATTGCATTCCCCATCATCGCAAATACCATCGCCTGGATTGGTATCCGCACCATCCGTGATTACATTAACTTCCAATCCTTCAACATGGTTAATTTCGGCTGTAATCGTTATATTTTCTACGCTTGAGCAACCGTTGCTATTTGAAATCGTGACTGCATAAGTTCCTGCTCTTAAGTCTGTTCTATCTCCATTATTTCTAGCAATATCTTCAATTTGATTCTCTGTTAATGCTTTTTCAAAATAATATCTAAAATCGTCTATTAAGCCAACATAATTATTACCACAACTACCCGTGGCACAGCCACTATAATCGTCTCCAATTCCTCCATTACTACCATGAGAGAGTACCGTTTGAAAAGTAGCTGTATCTCTTGAACTTGACACCCCGTCTAGGTATAAAGACATTTCCCCATTATTATAAATTAATGCCACATGGTGCCAAGCTCCATCATTTGGATAGGTATGTGCCCCAGGGTTGGTCTCCGAACTAGCTCCTCCTGTTCGAACAGCGGCCTCTAAGCTATTCCCATTTAGTTGAACAACAATTCCATTGGTGCCCCCCCCTTCTTCAAACAGCATTTTCCTACCTGTAAGATTAGCAGGTTTTATCCAGAACATGACCGATAATTGATTGAATGGAACTTCCATAAAACCTCCATCTATACTGTAACGCACACTATTAGAACCATCTAATTCTAGTGCATTATTTCCTTCTACCGCGTCGGTAGAAAAACCTAGTGTACCTGTAATCCCATTATTATGATGGTTATATCCTGAAATATCATCGGTATTATTTTCAAAGGTGTAGTGTGCATCTGGATATACGTCACTCCAAATATAACTATGTGGGGTATAAGCACTATTTACCATTAAATCAACGGATCCTCCATTAGTACAACTTACGGGCGTAGCAGAAAAATCAATGGATGTAAAACCACATTCAGGATCTGCACAATCTGTTAGACCATCACCATCATCATCTAGTCCGTTGTCACAAATTTCTTCGATACAAGAAATTGAATAAGATACACCATCAATCTCCAAATCATCATCGGAGCTTGTCTTTCCCCTAAGTCGGATGTATCGAGTAGCCGAATTAGTCGTAATGGTAGTAGAAATGAAGGAGGATTTTTGACTGGTTACAGGTTCAATTGGCTGCTGTGTAAAGGTGATATTATCTGTCGATTCTTCAATCACCATATCAGCTGTTTCAGTATTTGAATAAGAACTCTTTCGTCTCCAAACTATGGTATAGGTTTCGCCAGCAGCAAGCGTATGTCCTAAGTCCAAAGTCAACCGATCTCCTGTATCATAAATCTGAGCATAAGATCCATCAAGCGTTCCTATCGCATTAGAGGCATTCCCTACTCCTGTTTCGTATGCTACTGCTACCGCATATTCAGTACTTGAACCACCACAATCGGGGTCAAGACAATCTACTAATCCATCTAAATCATCATCTATATTATTATCACAAATTTCTGCTTGCCCAATTGGGAACACATGAAATGTAGTGGAACAAATCTCTGGGTCATTTTGTCCTGCTCTTGGATTTTCGCAATCTGAATCCGTATTATTATAAGCGATAGATACACAAATTCGATAGGCTGTATTAGGATTTACATCAAAATATTGCAGCCCAAGACTCGTACCATTTATATCCTGCCCAACAAAAGTTGCGACAACGTTTGTGCTAATCTCTGTTACCGAGTAGATCAGCATTCCATCTGTACATAATTGATTTTGTACAATAAGATTCTTTACCCCAATTCGACTGTGGTCTTCAGAATTATAGGTGACACATAATTCGTAAGATTGATTATTATTATTAAAAAGATCATACGGAGTTAAATCAAAATAATCGGTTGGTACACATTCTCCAGCTGGAATTTCACTATTAATATCTGTTACCGCTTCTGTTTCAGAAGGGTGAATCTGTAATCCACAATTGGTTATATCTTCTAATTTGCAAGGACTACATTCTTCATCAATTCTTCCATCTCCATCATCATCAATGCCATTGCCACAAGTTTCTTCAATGCTGCAGGTTTTTGTAAATTCAAGCGACCATCGATTCAAACTTCCGCCTGATTGAGCGTAATCGTCCGAAATAGAAAGCACCCAAACACCTTGCATGTTTTCTCCATTAAAATCGCTTAAATTCCCTGATGGCCTATACTTATTCCCATTAATAGGAGGACAAGGGTAAGCACTAGACGCTGCATCATCATCAAAGCCCATATAAATATCATTTTCACTATTACATGGTTTTTCTATTAGCGTTACTGTTGTTCCAGAAGGGCTGGTCAAGGTTAGCGTTAAATCGTCAATTTGAGAATGGGAAATACTTAAATCGCTCAAATTCAAGTCTTGTATGGTTTCTGATTCTGTTACATTTAGTGTAGAAGTATAAGTTCCCGTATTAGCCGAAGAAATGTTAACAGGAATATTGGTACTACCATAAAGAGAAACCGAACAATCTGGGTCATCACAATCTACTAAACCATCTCCATCATCGTCAATTCCATTGAAACATATTTCAATGGTTTGTGGGCAATTAATCGGACCAGTTAAATCCCACATATAATTGGATACTGAAACGATATTGCCATAAAAATTACCATTTTGTTTTGAAAATCTTTGCAGGTTTTCAAGTCTCAATCCCCCACCCCATATTTCTCCATTCACGTCCACACCAATCTGCATTTCTCTTGGTAAGTCACTTCTGAGCAAGGTATAACTGGATGTTTCAATGGTGTATTTAAAATAAATACTTTGATTATTACCTGCACCTAAAGCACCGTAAATTACGGTATTTCCATTTTCTCCAGTGGCAATCATATCTCCCCATGAAGAATTATATTGGATAGGAATATTTAGGTTCTGTGCATTTCCAGTAACAGAAAGCCCGTCTGCTGATACAGGAATACGATAGACTTTTGGGTACCAGGAGTTCCCATCATCTTCAGACCCCATATAAATGTAGCCATCATAATAAGCTCCACCTCCACTTGTGAAAGACTCATTGGAACCAATTTGCCCGCTTAGATTCACTAATTGTCCATGCGTATCAGTTATTGGATTCCAATAATAAATGTTTTTTCCTCTCCCGTAATAAACAATTCCAGCATCTGGATTGGCAGCTAGCGCATTCAAGTTGGAACTCGTATAAGGAGAAGTAGTAGCTACCTGAGTTGCTCCTGTATTAATATTATATTCTAAGATTTGTCCATTATCTCTGGCAATATAAATCACCGTTTCTGCACAACCACAATCCGAATCATTCATATCAATAGCACCATCCCCATCATCATCTATACCATTGCTACAGTTCTCCGTATTGGAACATTCTAGGATATTTATTTCAGCAGCAGACGCCCAAGGATTTCCATTGGTTTCAGCCGTAGCTCTCAGTCTTACATATTGACCAGAAGTTGTCTGAAAGGATATTTCTTTTTCTGAATTATCGGAATAAGTCCAAGTGTCTGATACCAAAGATGTTCCCCAAGAATTTCCATCTGTACTTACATAAATTTCGAAATCCGAAATTCGACCGTTCGCCCCTCCATCTTGTCTTGGTAAATATCGAAGACCAGCAATCGTATAAGTTGCCCCCAAATCAATCTGAATTTCATGAGGCATTGGGTCATTTCCAGTACTCCATTCTGTATGCCAAAAAGTATTAATATTTCCATCAAAAGCTTTAGTCGCTGCATTATTATCGCCAGTCGTTTCTTCACTATCTACATAATGTAAAGACCAACCAGTTTGAGGGATTACCCCTAAATTAGTGCAACAATCAGGATCAGCTCCATCTACCAAACCATCGTTGTCATCATCTACACCGTTATTACAAATTTCGATTAAACCAAAGCCAAAGTCGATATCATTTCGAGTAGCTGAAAGGGTAAAAATTTCTGAATCACTATCTCGATTACCATCTAAATCTTTTGTGCAACGATATTCAGAAGTAGGAGGCGTAATTTTTACAATATAGTCATCATTAACCAAGTTATTAAATTGATATAATCCTGTATTATCAGTTGTTTCTTTTCCTAAGAGATTCCCAAATTTATCATACAATTCTACTACTGCGCCACTTAATCCTGTCTCCCCATTATCTTGATTTCCATTATGATTTTCATCAAACCAAACCAAGTCACCAATAGAAGCAGTCGGTAAATTAGCATCACAAAAATTAAGCGCAGTTAAAGAACCCGAACCAGGAAAAGAAACTTCCATTTTACGGATTCCAGTAGTCTGCATAGCTATTTTTTGATAACTATTATCGCCGTAAGCAATAATAGGGTACTCATTTAGTAATACATTAGCCCCATTATAAACCTTAACTCTGCCGCCAGTTTCTCCATAATCCACATCCACAATTTCTACAGAAGCAATGTCCGTATCGTTATCAAATTCAAAAATTAATGTTCCGCCGCCGCCATTATCATCTGGAGAACTACTATTATTATCTTCTGAAATAATTAAAGCTTTTCCAAAAAATTCGGTATTTGCTCCAGGTCGTCCAGATTCACCGCCAATACCTTTTCCTAGTCCTCCAAAGGTTTCATTTTTGGTACCTAAATCAAAATCCCCGCCCGTTGGGTTTTCAGAATCAAAAATCATGGGTGCGTGATTAGCAAGGTCATTTGAGCTAATATGAACACCCCAAGCTGCCCAGTATTCATAAGGCACATCTCCAGCTAAAACAGGCTGTCCTAGCGCATCAATATCGAAATTAATATTAGGAATACCTGATCCGCTACAAGGACAGTCAGTATCGTAATTATCTACTAAATTATCACAATCATCATCTAATCCATTGCCACAAATATCGCATCCTTCAACAGCTACTATATTCGAGTTTTCCCAAACTACACAAGGGTTTCTTCGAGCTTGTCGTCGAAATTCCGAGTTTTTTACTACCGAGCCTAGTTGATAATTTTCCCCATTTTCACCAATAACAGTTTGCCATTCTGACCAGTTTCCGCCACAAAAAGTTCTTTCTTGCCAGCGATATTCAATCGCTCCAGTTCCTCCAGTTGGTTGACTATTGCTGTTGATTATTATATTTTCGCAAGCTGCCCCAATCAAATTAATAGTCCCTAAACTACTAAATCCATTACAGTTAAAAGGGCTACAATTAGCAGTGGATATTTTAAAAACTTGGTAAACATTGGCATATTTTAATTCTACCGTAATAGAATCTAGGATTGGCGCACTGTTTGGCAAAGTATATTCAAGCGTCTCGGTTTGTCCATTTTTTATTCCCTCTCCTAGCGTTTCAAAATTAATATTCCAAAACCCATTACTACTAGGATTTTCGATATTAAAATTATTTCTAGTGCCATTAAAAGTACTGTTGTTAGCAGGGCTTTGAGCCGTTAATAAGTAAGGTAATTCAAAGCGCACATGAGATAAGGCTCGATTGGCATATAAGGTAATATTGAAACTATAAGAAATACTGCCATCTTGGTTGGAGACCAATGAATTAAGTTCTACCTCATAATCCGTATCGCTTACTACCTGACAGACTGCATTAGGTTGACTAGAAGTTAGCTCGTTATTCTTCTCAACTTCCTTAAGAACGGAAAAAATAGCCGATGATAATGAAGAAATATGGAGTTGATAAAAACTTTCACCTTGTTGTTCTTCGGCTATTGGAAGCATTGAATAGGCCTCTGAATTATTACTAATAAACAATATTAAAATAATGGCTAGAAAATTGTAAAAAATTTTCATACGAGAAGACTTTTGATTAGTATATTAATACGATAAGGGATATATCTAGGAGGGAAATAAGGGTTTACTATAGTTGACAGGGGCGTCAATTTATGGATACAGTAGAAGTATTAGCAGTTTGTTCTATAAATAGTAAATTCTAAATCAAACTGCGCTCGTCAAAAAACTCTGTAGACACTGTGTTCTACGTGGTAAAAAAGTTGTAACTTTTTGTAGCCACCAAATTTATTTAGTAGCTTTTTTTCCAAGCAAAAATTAGAATCAGCCAAATAAACGGGGATTGTAATTTAGCGATTACGAAATACATAGAATCTTATTGAACGGTATACTTAGCTATTTAAGTAGCAAAACGGTAAGGATTGTTTTTTAACTCTTTTAACCTAGATGGAGAATAAAAATAATTTTTGAATGCGTAGGAAAAATAAATGTAGCGTAGGGAATAGATAATCGAATGAACTTCTTGTTTAAATAATTGTGTGAATGTGAGCATAATTTTGTAATAGCTTTTAATGATTAATTTTTACTTCTTCTAAAGGAGGGTAGATAATAGGGAAGAATAATCTGAAACAATCAATAATCAAGCCTAAATTTAAAAAGGCTATTTGTTGATATCGCAACTAACACATTAAAAATTAAGAATATCCTTATGAATATTGGTAGTAAAATAAAAAAATTAGCCCTAACAATCATATTAACAGTATTTTTTATAAAAAAATTTAAAACATATTATATTTTAATTTTTTACTATATTTTTTTTTAAAAAGTTACCAAAAGTAATCCTATTTATTTTATTATCATTTGATATCGTCTTTAGCAAATCAATATTTAGGAATCTAAAAGTCAAATCGCAGCTATCTATTCAAACGTTCTAAAAAACAAAAAAGGCAAGCTTCAGAGCCTACCTTTCAAATAATCGTTAAGTAATTTCCAAAAGTACAAAAATCTGCTGGATGGGGATAGTGAACAAAATCAAGTAATCTTTCATCTATCAGTTTTAAATAATGAGCAACAAATAAGGAGAATCAAAAACAATCTTTGAAAATTGAATATCTTTAGGATAATACTTTTAGTTAATTAAAGCTCTTGAGTAGTTTATTCATACTATTTTTGGTATATCAATTAATCTTCCTTGTCGAATTGGAAGAGTAAATATAGGAAGCACTATGGAAAAGAAAATCTAGAATAAGTAGGCCAAAAATCTAGAAATTTTATAATCACGTCTTTTTTTTAGATTCAATAAACATAGGCTACATTTTATGTCTTTTTTTTGTTATATTAAATTTTTTAATCCTGATAATCAGCAAGTTATATTTAATAAATCTTCGGAACATCACTTTTTAAATAACTACAAAAGCATAGCATTTGCACGATTTTACCACTAATTCAAGATTTTTATTCTATTTCCTCGACCTACATTTAATCCAGAATTAAGTTCCTGAATGTGCAATGTTTTAAAGTATATGAATAGGAAGCTACTACCCTACCCGATGCAACTGTTTCCATTAAACAATCAACTAAAACGAAAAGTCATGCTTAAATACCTCTGTTTACCAACATTATTTCTGATACTTCTTATAGCTTGCAAACCCAAAAAGGAAAAACAACCAGCCCCTCTTGCAAGCAGCGAAACGCCTCCTAATATTCTCCTAATTCTAGCAGATGATATGGGTTTTTCTGATATAGGCTGTTATGGTTCTGAAATTGCTACGCCCAATTTGGATAGACTAGCAGCAAATGGTTTACAATTTACTCGATTCTATAATGCCGCTCGGTGCTGTCCTACAAGAGCCTCCTTGCTGACTGGCTTATATCCACATCAAGTTGGCATGGGCGGTATGGTGAGCAATGCCAATCAGACTCGTCCAGCAGGGGCTTATCAAGGTTATTTGCGCCCCGATAGTTGTTCGACCATTGCAGAAGCCTTGAAAACGGTGGGCTACGGTACTTATATGTCTGGCAAATGGCATGTGGGCGAAGCAGCGGCTTATTGGCCTAAAAAACGAGGTTTTGATAAATATTGGGGGCTAATAAGTGGGGCTAGTAGCTATTATGAAATCATTAGCAATCAACCTAGAAAGCGCGTAATGGTGAAAGAAGACCAATTGTGGAAGCCGCCCACTACTGGGTTTTACATGACCGATGCCATTACAGATTATGCTATAGAACAAATGGATTATCATTTAACAACTAAGCCTAATCAGCCCTTTCTTTCCTATGTGGCCTATACGGCACCTCATTGGCCACTTCACGCATTACCAGAAGATATAGCTAAATACAAAGGTAGGTATGATATGGGTTGGGACAGCCTTCGACAACGGCGTTATGAACGGCAAATTGAATTGCAACTCTTTGATAAATTACCCAAATTGGCACCACGACCTTCCTCCATACCAGCATGGGAACGTATTGAAAATAAATCGGAGTGGGCGAAACGCATGGAAGTTTACGCTGCAATGGTTGACTGCTTAGACCAACAAATAGGCAGACTTATTCAGCATTTACAAAATACTGACCAAATTGATAATACGCTTATCTTGTTTTTATCAGATAATGGTGGCTCAGCAGAAAATATCAGTAGTCGAAATCTTAATGATACGACCAAATTGATGGGCGAAAAGGGTTCTTATGCCGCTTATAGAGAACCTTGGGCGTATGTTTCCAATACGCCATTTCGTCAATACAAAGCTTGGGTTCATGAAGGAGGGGCCGCTACTCCTTTCTTAGCACATTATCCAAATGGCAATTTACCAAAAGGTGAAATTATTCACCAGCCAGCTCATATCATTGACCTAATGCCCACTTTTCTGCAACTTGCCCATGCCAAAAAATCACCAAAAAACTTACCTTTAAAAGGCATGGATTTATTATCGCTAGTTCACAAACAGCCTGTAAAAAGAACGCTCTTTTGGGAACACCTTGGTAAAAAAGCGATACTGAAGGGAGATTGGAAATTGGTTGCTGAAAAAGGGCAAAATTGGGAACTCTACAATTTACAATCTGATAGAGGGGAGCTGCGTAATGTAGCCGAAACAGAAGAAGAACAAGTGAAAAAACTAACCACTCAATGGACGAAATGGGCTAATGAAGTGGGCGTTAAATGAATCCATTAGGAACGATGTAAAAATTGTATCTTCATTTTTCATCGTTCCTTATGATGTTATTACTAAAAAAATCAATAGATTTATTGCAGATAACCAGTTATCGAAGATAATTCTAGAGAAATATTGTTATTATCTTATTTTTTGTAATATACGTTCTCTGGCTTTTTTTATGGACGATTTTTCGTCAAAACACTACGTAACGGATTATAAATAAAGTCTACAACTACCCCAAACTTATTTAGGAAAAAAACATCCGTGGAAGTTATCCGTGGGAATCGAATAGGAGTTAATTTTCCACGGATAAAAACTTGTACATTTTATTTTCATATAATTATTAATAATAAAAACATTTGATTAGAAGGGTCAACATATTAAGGATTATAGTTTTGCTATTTGCTATTTTGGTGAGTAGCCTTTGGGGAACAGCCCAGTTCCAACCCTCTTTTCGTAATATTACTAAAAAGGATGGACTATCTCAGTCTTCTGTGTTTTCAATTGCCCAGGATAATAATGGCTTTATGTGGTTTGGAACCAGAGATGGTCTAAATAAATACGATGGCTATCAATTTACTATTTACAATCAGTCAGCGCAACCCAATAGTTTAGTTTCTAATGACATCAGGGTATTGTATTTCGATCAGCAAATGAAAAATTTGTGGATTGGAACGACCGCTGGTCTTTGTCGATTTCGTCCAGAATATGAAGATTTTGTTAATTAGGACTAGCGGGGGCATTCGTACAGAAAGTTACGGTTAGCAATACAATTACATACTATTTCTGATTTTTCTCTTCTTTAACCTGCCTTATATATTTATATAGTGTCGGTTTAGAAATCTTAAACATCTGACAAATTTCCATTACAGGCATTTTACCATCATTATAAAGTTTGGCAACAGCTTGGCGTTTATCATTATTCAAAGATTTAGGTCGGCCACCTAAACGACCTCTATCACGAGCAGCAGCTAAACCAGCCTGCGTTCTCTCTCGAATCAAATTTCTTTCAAACTCAGCTAGAGCTGCAAAAATGTGAAATATCAATCTGCCAGTAGAAGTAGCCGTATCAATAGATTCTTGCAAACTTTTAAAAGCTACCCCCTTGTCTTCTAAATAATTAATCCATTCAATTAAATCTTTGAGAGACCTCCCGAGTCTATCAAGCCGCCAAACCACTAAAGTATCTCCCTCTCTCAAAATTTCTTTAAGGCTATTCAAGCCAGGGCGTTCTACATTTTTACCAGAGGCTTTATCTTCAATCGTTCGTTCACAGTCTGCTTTTTCCAAAGCATTCTTTTGTAAATCTAAATTTTGGTCAAAGGTTGAAACTCTGGCGTATCCAATCAGCATAATGGCATTATATTAGTTAATAAACTAGGGTTAAGTAGAGGGTTAATTTACATTGATAAATTTACGAGTTTTTTATCAAGCAAAGAAACTTGTTTTACTATTTTATTTACTGATTTCCAGAGTAAAGGATACCCTCGTTTTATTTATTGTACAAATATCCAGTAATGAGTCAAAAATCAGATAACCCGTCTCGCTATAAGAAATATACGTCATTAAGTTTTTCCGAAAACTTCTCCGATGAAGAAATGGCAAGGGACTGGACACTTTCTGAATCAGATTTGCAAGAGGTTAGTCGATTTAGAAAAAGTGCTCGGCTTTATATCGCTATCCAAATTTGCTGTGTTAGATTATACGGGCGATTTGTTCAAAAAGTAAATGATTTATCTCTCCGAATCATTCATTATCTCAACAAGCAACTAAATTTACCCGTTGACCTTGCTCCTAGTATTTCTAATCGAAAAGCTACTTATTTCAACTATCATAAAAATATTTTGACTTATCTGGGATTTCAAAAATTTGATAGTTTGGCAGAAAATCAACTAAAAGACTGGTTGAGGCAAAAAGTACAACAAGGTCATTTGCCAGATAATTTATTCTTAGAGGCTCAACACTACCTACTTATTAACCGCACGCTACTACCAGGCTCTTCTGTTTTAGGTCGATTGATCGCTCAGATTAGTAATGATGCTCACTTAAAGGTTTTTGAGAAAATTTATCAAAAGTTACCACCATCTATTGTAGCATCGATGGAAGATATATTGAAATTACCCAAAGGGGAACAGCGTACCTTTTTCTTTAATCTAAAGGCATATCCACCATCAGCTAGCATTAGCTCTATCAAAAACTATTTGGAAAAATACAATCGACTAATAGAAATGGGCATTGACCAGATGAAGGAGCAGTTAGTAGAACCTGCCTTTCAAGAGTATCTCTATCAATTAACCAAAAAGTATAGTGCCAAAGATTTAAAACGCTTTGACCAACATAAACGCTACGCTTTAATGATTTGTTTTTTGCTAGAATCTCGAAAACAACTATTAGATTATCTGGTTGGTTTGCATGACCAATTTATGACGGGCATGGTCAGAAGGGCTAAAAATACCTATGAAAAACAACATAGAAAGCGTCGCCGTAAGCATAAAAAGGCAATGAATAACATTTTGTTTTCTGTAGAGTCTTTACTCATTTGGTTAGCAGATACTAAACTAACTAAGCAGGAATTACAAAAACAATTGGATGCGGAAAAGCTACAAACAGATTATGATATAGTGGCCACTTTTAATCATTTTACCAATAGAGGTTATGGCCATTTCTTATTGACACGTTATCCAACTTTAAGAAAATATTTTGCTAAATTCATAAAACTACCATTTGCTGCGGCAACAGGAAGTGAATCACTATTAAAAGCAATCAATATTGTTAAAAAGTTAGATAATGGAGCGTTAAAACAATTGCCTGAAAACTTGCCAACTGATTTTGTTCCCACAGATATTAACCACTTACTAACCAATGAAACAGGCGAGGTCAATAGAAATGTATGGGAAACCAGTTTAGCTATAGCAATCAAAAATGCTTTACGGGCTGGCAATCTATATCTTGCTCAAAGTAAGCAGCATGTTTCTTTTTGGGAATTAATCCTATCCGAAACTAACTGGGAAGAAGTCAAGGTAGATGCCTATGAAGAACTACAACAACCTTCAGTAGATGAGGCTAAATCTGATTTAATTGAGCAATTTAATAATAATGTCAAAACTGCTATTAGCAAGTTTGATGACGATGATTTTGCTACTATTATTGATGGGAAATTAAAACTAAAACGAGATGATAAATTAGCCGAAGACCCAAAAGTAAAGCAATTACAAAAGGTCATTGATGCCAATATGCCCTTTATTCGTATTGAAGAACTGTTGATGCAAGTAGATGAAATGACTGGGTTTACTCAGCACTTTAAACCTATTGCTGGTCACAGTAGCAAACCAAAACAGTTTTATAAAACACTAATTGCAGCCATTGTTTCTCAAGCTACTAATTTGGGAGTAGTCGCAATGAGTGCTAGTATGAAGGATACCAGCGTGGATAAACTCCGCCATGTACTCCATTATTTTATTAGAGAAGATACGCTAAAAGCTGCCAATGCACAAATAGTCAACCTACACCACCAATTACCGTTGAGTAGTGTCTATGGAAAAGGCACAATATCTTCTTCAGATGCACAAAGGTTTGGTATCAGGGCTAGTAGTTTATTAGCCTCTTACTATCCTCGATACTATGGGTATTATGAAAAAGCCATCGGTATTTATACCCATGTATCTGACCAATACGCTGTTTTTTATACACAAGCTATCTCTTGTGGACCGAGGGAGGCACTATACGTTTTGGACGGATTACTGGCAAACAACACCATCCTAAAAATCAAAGCACATACTACAGATACGCATGGGTTTACGGAAATTATTTTTGCACTATGCCATTTATTGGGCTATTATTTTATGCCTAGAATTCGGGATTTGAAAGACCAGCAACTTTATAAAGCAGAAAAGGAAAAAGACTACGGTGTTTTTAATCCCCTTTTAACCAAAACAGCTGATGCAGATATTGTAGAAGAACAATGGGACATGATGATTAGAGTCACCTCTTCCTTAAAAAAGAGAACAGCCCCTGCCCACGTAATTGTTGAGCGATTGATGAATAATTCACCTAATGATAGACTGACTAAAGCCTTTATCAATTTAGGGAGAATCATCAAAACAGAATACATTCTTCGTTACATTACTGACCCTGAACTTAGAAGAACTGTACAGTTACAACTTAATAAGGGAGAATATCGGCACAAGCTGCCTCGAAGAGTATTCTTTGCAGACCAAGGAGAATTTACAACTGGTGATTACGCTGAAATCATGAATAAAGCCAGTTGTCTCAGCTTAGTTTCAAATGCCGTCCTTTATTGGAATACGCTCCGTATTAACAACCTTGTCAAAGACCTTCGGAGTAGAGGCGAAGTTATTGATGATGAGACCCTGTCTCACATTTCTTTACTGCCCTACAAACATGTAATTCCAAATGGTTCTTACTTTATTGACGATTTTAAAAATGGTAAATAAAGGATTGGTGCAGAAAGTTACGTTTTTAAACACGTAAGCATTTTGCTAACCGTAACTTTCTGCACGAATGCCCCCGCTAGTCCAATTACGACCATTTATCAGAGACTCACCAGAATATAAGTAGCATCAGAACCATTTTTCGAGATTCAAAAAACAGGCTTTGGGTGGGAACAAATGATGGTTTGTTTCTTTACATAGATAATGAAGACCGATTTATTCGATTTGCAGCCGAAAAAAATAATCCTTTTACCCTTTCGGGAAATGATGTCAAGGTAATTCACGAAGACAAAAATGGGACGATTTGGTTTGGTTCTGAAAGGGGATTGGATACATTAATCGAATCCGAAAAAACACCTTATACCTTTCAAAGAATTAACCAGATAGACCAACTAGTTGATGTTCATTTTAAAGCAATGCTCGAAGATGAAGAGGGAAATTTTTGGATTGGTACACAAAATAAAGGTATTGCATATTGGGACAGGCAAAGTAACCAAATAAGTATGTATTCTGCTAATCACAACGAGTCCAATACGCTTAGCAACAATAATATTCGTTCTATGATTTGGGGTAAAGAAGGGCAAATTTGGATAGGCACATTTAACGGTTTAAACCGATTAAATGCCCAAACCAGAAAAATCGAACCGTTTTTTCACGACCCATCTGCTTCACATAGTCTATCTCATAGCTCTGTAAGGACCTTGTTTCTGGATGACCGAAAAAGTCTTTGGGTTGGCACCTATTTTGGTGGTATTAATTTTTATGATGAAGCTAATAATCGCTTCTCCAATTATCAGCACAATCCCTTTAAAAATAGCCTTAGTAATAACATTGTTAGTTGTTTTGTGGAAGACAAAGCGGGTAATTGGTGGATTGGTACAGAAGGCGGAGGGCTTAATTTCTATAATCTTAATACTAAAATTTTTACAACCTATCAGTACGAAAATAATAATCCTAATTCTCCCAGTTCTAATAATATTAAACACCTGTTACTTGATGGAGATAAACTTTGGATTGGCACCTTCAATGGTGGGCTTAATTGGTTGGATTTAAATACAAAAATCTTTCACAGAATTCCAACCCAACCTACTAAAGACAGCCTCTACACTACTCAACAAAATATTTACAGAATAACCAAAGAGCACAATCGCCTCTGGTTAGCCCTACACGGTGGAGGGTTAAATGTATTAGAATTAGCAGAAAAAAATACCTATGCCTATTCGAGCAATAAGCTTAATAATAATACATTAAGTTCCAATATAGTCAGAACAGTTATTGTTACTACAGGAGGAACGATATGGGTGGGCACAAGCGATGGTTTAAATAAGGTCATCACTAACCAAAAAGAATTACCTCAATTATTTAAACATTATCTACCTAGTAAAAAAATTTACGCCCTTCAGGAGGATACTCAAGAAAATTTGTGGATAGGAACAGTAAGTGATGGTTTATACTGTTTGCCAAAAAAAGATACGATTTTTAAACACTTCACAATTAATGATGGTTTACCTGGTCATAGTATTTTGGGTATTTTAGAAGATGAAATAGGACAAATTTGGTTAAGTACCAATAATGGCATTTCAAAATACAATCCAACTGAAAATAGCTTTACCAATTATAGTTACTCCGATGGATTAGAAAATATAGAATTTAATTTTAATGCTTTTTATAAGACCCAATCGGGAGCAATGCTTTTCGGTGGCACGAAAGGGGTTACCCTATTCCAACCTAGTGCCATCCATGCTACAGATTTTGTTCCACCAGTAGTTTTAACTCAATTAAAAGTACAAAACCAAATTCAAGAACCTAGCCAAGGTGGAATCCTGACCAAAGCTTTAAATGAGACAACGCACATCACCCTACCTTATGATAAGGCCAGTATCTCAATGGCCTTCGCTGGCCTAGATTATTTTAACCCTAATAACAATTTATTTTCTTATAAATTAGAGGGGTTGGATAAAGATTGGATAACCTCCATTGGAAAAACAGAAGCAACTTATACCATTCAAAAGTCTGGCAATTATCTATTTCGATTAAAAGCAGGTAATAGTGATGATGTCTGGAATCCAACCGAAAAACAACTAAAAATAACCGTACTACCTCCACCTTGGAAAAGCCTTGCTGCTTATTTTATCTATAGCTTAATTTTTGTGGGATTAGGATTTGCGGTTTTTAGATTTTTACAACTACGTAATCAATTTAAATTAGAACAATTGACCAAAGAAAAACAGCAGGAATTACACGAAATGAAAGTCCGTTTTTTCACCAATATTACCCATGAATTTCGTACGCCATTAACGTTAATTTTAGGACAATTGGACGAACTAACCAACTTCGGAGCAAATATAAGTGGGAATGCTTCTAGTAAATTGGTTTCGGTTAAGAAAAATGCCAACAGGCTTTTAAATTTAGTGAATCAATTGCTGACTTTTAGAAAACTAGAAACAGACCACATTCAGATTAAAGCGGAGCAAAGAGATATTGTTGAATTTTTAGCTGAAATTGTACAGTCTTTTCATAATACAGCTATTGACCGAGGTATAGATCTTTCTATTAATAGTTCAGATAGTAACATCTTAGTTTGGTTTGATTATGATAAATTGGAAAAAGTATTCTTCAATTTATTATCTAATGCTTTCAAATTTTCGCCTGATGAAAGTGAAATAATAGTCAGTATTGAACCTAGAAACGAAGCTATTTCAGTAAGGATTAAAGACCAAGGAAAAGGAATCTCCAAAGAATTACACGAACAAATATTTAAGCGATTTTATGAGAGTGAAATCCCTTTTAAGCGTTCTATCAAAGGTAGTGGCATTGGTTTGGCTATTTCCAAACAAATGGTAGAATTGCACGCAGGAACTATAGATGTAGAAAGTGAAAGGGGGCATGGTGCTACTTTTATCGTCACCCTACCATTGGGCAATCAACACTTTAAACAGGAGGAATTATTTGATGATTCCCAAGCAGTTGTTGAACAAGTTTCAGCGAAATCACTTAAATATATTAAACCAAGTTTCCCTCCCCTAGTTCCATCAGAACCTTCAGTAGAAAAGTCTCCACTTCCAAAAGAAGCCTTAAAATTATTAGTAGTAGAGGATAATCAAGAAATTTTGCAATATGTAGCGTCCCTTTTCATGGATGAGTATGAAATAAAAACTGCTTTAAACGGCAAAACTGGTTTAAAAATAGCGGCTAAATTTCAACCTGATCTTATCATTAGCGACATTATGATGCCAGAAATGAATGGGATAGAATTTTGTACCTTTATTAAGAAAGACCTAAAGACTAGTCATATTCCGATTATCCTACTTACTGCAAATGTTACTCAAGAAATTAAACTCAATGGATTAGAAATTGGTGCAGATGACTATATAACCAAACCATTTGACGCTAAAGAACTGAAACTTCGGGTTAAAAATTTGGCAAATGCCCGTATTAATTTGAGAAATAAATTTTCTAGAATTCTCAACCTCTCTCCTACTGAAATTACCGTCACCTCAGCCGACGAAGAATTTCTAAAAAACGCAATGGATATTGTAGAAAAACATATAGAAAACACTAATTTCAATGTAATCCAATTTGCCTCCGAATTAGCCGTTAGTCGCCCCTTATTATTTACTAAATTAAAGGCAATTACGAATCAAACCCCCAATAATTTCATCAAATCTATTAGATTGAAAAGAGCCGCTCAATTACTAAAACAAAGGAAAATCAATGTCTCAGAAGTTGCTTATAAGGTAGGTTTTAAAGACCCTCGTTATTTTAGTAAATGCTTTCAGAAGGAATTCCAACAGACACCTAGTCAATTTATGGAGTAGGAATTAATTAGAAAAATTAGGGCTGACTTTGGTGTCTTTTGGCGCACCTTATAATGCTACCGATTCCTTAACAGCTAAGGCTTTAGCAAAAATCCCTGATTTGGTCTTAGGAGAACAAACAGGGGTTTTGTCTCACATGGAATAAGCAACATTCCTTGTGTTTATTGACTTAACAGTATGTTTAACACCTCCCATTTTGCTACCTACTTTTAGGGTGTTTTTTCGGGAGAAGGGAAAACGACCGTTTGATATTGCTTATAACCATAGCAAAAAGGGTTAAATATCATTGCAACCTAAGCCTATAAATAGTCTCTAAGCGATGATTTTATTTCAATTGGTAGTTATCGCCCTTTTTAACAAGGCATTTTTAGCGACCATTGTTATGTGAGACAAAACCCCTGTTTGTTCCGCTAGAACCTGATTTAAAAATATGGATGTATAAAACAACCAAAGCACCTACGGACAAACAAGTTTAATAAAAGAGCAAGTTCAATTTACTACGCCAATGGAATATTCAAAATTGATCATTGAATAAAAGTTAAAATCCCTATTCCAAGCTTAATCTTTAATATAGCGGACTACTTGGGGTTTGTCTTGCCCACGAGCATACTTTATTTTTTCTCGCCAAACAATTCGGAATTTTCTCAAAAGCTTTTTATACCTCTTTTTCCCAACTAAATTAGCCGTTTCCTGTGGGTCACTTTTTAGATGATATAATTCTTCATAAACGGGCTGTTCTCCTTTTAATGGAGCTTCCACAAAATGACGATATAAAGCAATATCGGGGTCATGAACAGCATATAACATTTTACTTTTTTTTATCCCCAATAATTGAGCAGCTTCAATTTTGATAGTTGCTTTTAAGTTTTCATTTTTATAATAGCGAATATATTTCCAATCTTTGTCCTGCACCGATTCACAACGAGGATTACCAAATTGTGTAGACCATAAGTTTTCTGTAAATAAATAATCTCTTATGGTGTGTTGCTTGCCTTCAATTAGGGCATTCAACAGCTTACCCTGAAAAGAAGTAGGCAATTCTATACCAGCATATTTCAATAGTGTAGGGGCAATATCTATCGTTTGTACTAACTCGTTAGAAACGATTCCTTTCGCCGACTCTGTCACCATAGGATTATGGATAATCATAGGAACATGGGTCGTCGTTTCATAGCAAAGAGCTTTGCCTCCTAAACCAAATTCACCAAAAAACAATCCATGGTCAGAAGTAAATACAATAATGGTGTTATCGGCTATTCCCTGCTCTTGTAAAGTTTGTCGAAGGTTTCCAATTAGTTGGTCAATACCAGTAATCGTTTGCATACTTCTTATCAAACGTTCTTTAGTTGTTTCTTTTTTATCTACATAATTATAGCCTACCTGTCGTTCCTTGGCAAAGTGAATGGAAGATGGTAGTTTAGGTGTTTTTATGGCTGATTTTTCTAAGTAATTACTAGGCAATGGTAGGTCTAAATCTCTGTAAAGACTACGATATATTTCAGCGTCTGAATCCAATAATTGCATAGAGCTAGTGGTTTACGCATGAAGTTCTAAATAGTATTTATTGTAACTTTGCGGTTTTTCAAAAAAAGCAGAAATTATGAGTAGAGGACGTCCAACACCAGCTATAAATATGACTAATCGTCAGCGGGAAAT
>Ga0208544_10000626_pt1 | contig 26892 bp, 25 predicted proteins | sample DEB08_DNA_9_FD_184526 | JGI IMG/M metagenome (GOLD analysis project Ga0208544, IMG submission 184526) | Aqueous microbial communities from the Delaware River and Bay under freshwater to marine salinity gradient to study organic matter... | ecosystem: Environmental > Aquatic > Marine > Coastal ... | reverse complement strand
CTGATGGAATTGAAGTCATTTCAGCTGATGGCTGACTTGATTAAGTTGGAAGTTTTTGTAGCTCCACACCAGGCGATCGAGCCTGATATCGCAGAAAAACTTTGTGAAATGCATGGTTTCACCTTTGAGCGTGAAAAGCGTGAGAAAGGTGGCGGTGTTCACAAGGAGAAGAAAAAGATCAAGGAGCCTAAGGCAAAGAAAATCGAGGAGGAAGACCAAGAAACACTCGAATACCGCGCTCCAATTATCACTTTCATGGGTCATGTAGACCACGGCAAGACCTCGTTGCTCGACTTCGTTCGTAAGAGCCGAGTTACCTCAGGTGAGGCTGGCGGTATCACTCAGCACATTGGCGCATATCGTGTTGAACGCGATGGTCGTCCGATTAGTTTTATTGATACTCCGGGTCACTCAATCTTCACGGAAATGCGTGCCCGAGGTGCTGATGTCACAGACATCGTCGTGCTCGTTGTCGCTGCCGATGATGGTATTATGCCTCAGACGATTGAGGCGATCGAGCATGCCAAGAAAGCAGAGAAGGCAATCATTGTCGCAATTAACAAGTGTGACATGCCAGGGGCTGATCCTGCGCGTGTGAAAACACAGCTGATGGAGCACAGTCTGCAGCCTGTTGACTTTGGTGGTGATATAGAATGTGTCGAAGTTTCCGCAGTTACTGGTCAGGGAATGGATGAGCTTATTGAGCTGATGGCTCTTCAGGCAGAGGTTCTTGAACTCAAAGCGAACCCACGTGCCAATGCTCGTGCTTCAGTCATCGAGGCTAGCATTCAGGCCGGTAAGGGGCCGACAGCTACCGTGATGGTCCAGGCGGGCACCTTGAAAGTAGGCGTGCCATTTATTTGCGGTCCTTATGCCGGCAAGGTCAAAACGATGCTCAACGACCTCGGTGAGCAGGTAAAGGAAGCTGGTCCAGCTACACCAGTAGAAATCATCGGTTTTGCAGAGTTGCCCCATGTTGGTGATGAGCTCGTGCAAATGAAGGATGAGCGTGCTGCCAAGAAACTTTCTGAGGAGCGCCTCGAGGAAAAACGCAATGTGCGCCTCGTTCGTCCTAAGCAAAGCCGTATGGAAGACCTTTTGTCCATGGTGGAGGGTGATAACACCATCCAGCTTAAAATCATTCTCAAGGGTGATGTTCAAGGATCTGTCCAAGCGATCGAAAATGCGATCAATCAAATCAAGAGCGACAAGGTGGAGCCTCGCTTCATTAAATCCGCTGCCGGAGCTATTACCGAGAACGATATCCTCATGGCCAGCTCGTCAGATGCTGTGGTGTTAGGATTCAATACCAAGGTGGAAAGCAATGCCGTGCGTGCTGCCAAGCGTGAAGGCGTGCAGGTGAAGCTTTTCTCAATCGTTTACGAACTCATCGATACCGTTGAGGAGGCCATGCTCGGTCTGCTCGACCCACTTACTCGTGAGAGCATCATCGGTCACGCCGAGGTGAAGCAGGTATTCAAGGTGCGACGTGGTCGCGCTGCTGGTTGTGTTGCTACAGATGGCAAGGTGACCCGAACATCCCACGCTCGTGTACTGCGCGGAGGTGTTCCTGTGTATGATGGTAAAATGTCTACACTACGCCGCCACAATGATGAAGTCGAGGAAGTCAAGCAGGGTATCGAGTGCGGTATTCGCTTGGGTGACTTTGACGAATACGAGGAGGGCGATATCATCGAGTGCTACATCCTTGAGAAGGTTGAGCAGACTCTCTAAGCAGCTTTTAGTAGACTGTCTTTAATCACTATTATTTAATGAGCCAGCGCCTGGATAGAATCAATGAGTTGTTACGGCGTGAAATAAGCACGGTGCTACAACGTGATTTCGAATTCGGCGGTGCATTGGTTACCGTCAGTGGAGTGGACATCACTCAAGATTTACGCGAGGCTAAAGTCTTTGTCGGCGTGCTTGGTGGATATGGAGCGAAAGTGATAGAACAGCTCACACAGAGAAGATCGTTGATCCAAAGCCGTGTGGCGAAACGAGTCGTGCTACGCTGCACCCCCAGGCTGGACTTTCGCCTAGATACATCTGCTGCACGCGGTGTTGATATGATCAACGTGCTTGATGAGGTGGATAAGATTCCCAAGGCTCCTCCTGCTCCTGCAGAAGACGAGGAAGCGTAGAGGCCTTGATGGAGAAATCCTATTTAGCTTATCTAAGTAAGCTAGTCCTGATCTGAGTCTTCAATTAGCTCGCCGGGTAAGTCCTCGAGTAATTGCTGGTAGCGGGCAACGTCAAAGTCCCGTTTGTCAATATACATGCGGTTGGATTCATCAGCCAGACAGAGTGCGATAAGCTCTTTTGCTTCATCCGGGCTGATATCTTCTTTCTCCACGAGTCTTGTGAATGCAGCTTTCACGTAGGGCGTTTGCTCTGATTCCAGCTGTTGGTCTACGGCTGGCAACAAGGATTCAATCAGTGACTGGTCATTCATAAATTAGCGTCTTTGGTCCAGGGTTTATATTGGCTAGGAATGGGGGCTTGAAAAGCCATGCGCTCGCCACTGCTTGGGTGGTCGATAACGAGCTGCCAGGCGTGCAGCATGAGTCTGCCGGGTTGCACGCATTGCCGGTTCGGTTTGGCGTAGATGGGATCTCCCAAAATAGCTGTGCCGATGTGGGCCATGTGCACACGGATTTGATGAGTGCGGCCGGTGTGAAGGTCGCATAAAATCAGACAGGTGCCGTCATCGGCTTGATGGAGAACGCGGTAATCTGTGATGGCTGATTTACCACTGCCGGGATTAACGACTGCCATTTTTAAGCGGTTTACAGGATGGCGTCCAATATGGGTAAAGACGGTATCCTTTTCCTTGTTAGGAGCGCTTTGCACGACGGTGAGGTAGCGCTTTTCGGTGGTGCGGTCATGGAATTGTTTGACCAGTGATTGAAGCGCCTGATTGTTTTTTGCCACGATGATGCATCCCGATGTGTCCTTATCAAGCCGGTGCACAATGCCGGGTCTTTGTGTTTGGTCAGTGGTTGCCAGCTCTCCCTTGCAGTGGTGCAGTAATGCGTTGACCAAGGTGCCGTTTGTATTGCCTGCTGCAGGATGAACCACCATGCCGTGAGCCTTGTTAAGCACAATAATGTCATTATCCTCATGGAGTATTGCAAGTGGGATATCTTCTGGCTGAGCTTCGAAGCTTTCCTCCTCGGGGATGGATACTGAGATTTGATCTCCGCTGCTGACCTGTTGCTTGGCCTTTGATGTTTCTTCGTTGAGCAGGATGTCTCCAGATTTGATAAGTGTTTGAATGCGGGAGCGTGAAAGCTCTGGCAGGCGGGTAACCAGAAACTGGTCTATGCGCTGGGGCTCGATGCAATCCACTTCAATGTTCACGCCTAAGATCATGGAGGACAGCCTCTGTGTTTGCAATTTAGTAATTGGAAATTAGGGTGGAGATGTGAGCGGGTTCTCTATTGTGCAAAAACGTGCTGTCGCCTCTGCGTTTGCAGCGGTGGCATTGCATATGCTCATACTTGGCTTGTGGATGATGATCATCATCATCGATCTGCCGATCTTTGCTTTTCAACCCCCTGAGCTTGAGCCCCAAGCGGAGCCTGAGATGACGGTGGTCATGATTCCCTTCGTTAAAAAACCTCCTCCTATGATTCTGGAGAAACCACAAGAAGAGCCACCAGAGAAAGTAGAACAAAAACCAGAATCAGAGCAGAAGCCGCCGCTTGCAGAAGAGACCGCTGAACAAAAAGAGGCACTCACTGATCCGAAGCAGCGCTTTGCTCGCACATCCGCTGATCAGGAGGGTGCACCGGATGCCGATACTGATATTCTGGGCGAGCGTGATACCCGTGCCGCCTCTGAGTTACCAGCCACGCCAGGGGCTAAACCTAATACGCCTGCCCAGGACGGTGCCGCGCCACTTTATCCTGGGCATGTAGAAACGGTGAGTAAAAAATATCAAGAAGGATCTTTGGGGCAAGATGCGCAAGGTGAGGAGACTGAGGTCCCTCAGGAGGCAAGTGCCAGCACGGATGAAGCTCTTGCCGATGACGCGCCCCAACTTGACGTAATAGAGCCTGAGGAGGAGTCATCATCCGGGCCGAAAGACAAACATTTAGCCGCAGGTGAGGAACTTCCCGCTCCACTTGGAGATGAAGGTGACAAGCAGCTAGCAGAAGATCCCAAGGAAGAGAAGTCACCGCGCGAGCGTCCGAATGAGGGCGCTCACCAAGAGGCCGACAAAAAGAAGATAGTCGGTGGTTCCGAGCAGGAGCCCAAGAAGAGCGGATTTCGTGGATACTCCAGACAGACGAGGGTAACGGGCTCAATCAACCGGCAGGGAAAAAGTGCGCTCAATGTGAAAAACTCACCGCTGGGCCGCTATCAGGCGCTTATCAGTAAGGCGGTGGAACTGCAGTGGCGCCGGAACTGTGAGCAACACCGTGATCACATTGTGCCCGGCGTGATCTCTATTCGTTTTTATGTCGATCAAAGCGGTGGGGTGTCTGGTATTAAGTTCCAAGAAGTCATCGGAGCCAACTTTATCGAGAGGGGTTTCACCCAGCGTGCTCTGAGACAAGTTGAGCTGCCTAAAATGCCAGAATCGGTGCTCAAGGAGCTTCAAGGCGAGTCCTTGGAGTTGATTTACAACTTTTATTTTTAGTGCCGTTAACCAGTGGGTAGTGCAAGCGTCAGCTTAGCCTGCATGGGTTAAAAATCACGATTTCCCGCTGGATCATTGGCAGCTAAGGGTGCATCACTTTGACAGCAAAATTTAGTATCACAGAACATTCCTTATACAGATCCATGCAAATACTCATGAATAGCACAGAGCCAGCCGCCTTGGAGGTGGTTTGGAATTTTTTCAGCCAAGGCGGATGGTTTATGGTCCCTATTCTCGCCTGCTCATTGGTTGCGGTAGCGGTAGTGGTTTATAAGCTGATGACCTTAGGCAAGGGCATGATCATTCCAGCTGCATTGGAGGTAGAGGTAGAAAAAATGGCTGCTCGTGCAGAGGCTGGAGAGATGGCCAGTCTGGAGTCTCGTTTCAAGGCAGGCGAAAGCTCCCTCGCTAGGCTATGTGCTGTCGCTTTTGATAATGCCGACCGGCCGCAGGGCGAGGTGCAGGAGGTGGTTCAATCCGCGGCACGTGAGGAGATCGTGAACATGCATAGTGGCATGCCGATTCTTGAGGTGGTTATTGCCATCGCACCATTGCTGGGTTTGTTAGGAACGACCAGTGGACTTGTGCTTGTCTTCGCTAACGTCGGTCAGGGTGCAGACCCGGCCATGGTGGGTCAGGGTATTGCCATGGCTCTCAATACGACGGTTGCCGGCCTTGTCGTTGCAGTGCCTGCAGTCATCGCACACAGTCACTTCAACCGCAAGATTGAGACCATGTCCGCACGCCTTGAGGTGCTCATGGGCAAGGTGGTGGCAAGATGTCAGCAATATACGGCCTTCAATCAATAATCACGCATTCGTTCTGTGGAGTTTCAAAGACCAAGCCGGAAAATACCAACAGTACCGATCATTCCTTTGATCGACATCTTGGCAATTTTGTTGATTTATTTTGCGGTGTCGACCGATCCTAAGAATAAGCGCCCGGTGATGCATATCGAACTCGCTCTGGCTCAAGACAGCGCCACTGTTGAGGTGGTCGAGCCCGCGGCTGTGTTGGCGATCCAGGCAGACGGCAGCCTCATGCTGGATGCTACCCGCATTCACGAGGCAATGCTGGTTGATTACCTCAAGGTCTTTCGTGAAAAATTTCCCACACGTAAACTCGAACTTGAGCCAGACAAAGGCATTCCTCTGGAACGCTTCATTCAGGTACAAAATGCTCTGATCAAGGCAGGCATCAACCCGCGCGATGTGCCTTCCCGAGTGAAAATCACAGAGTCAGCCCTGAATTTAGCTCCTAAGTCAGAAAACTAAAGCAATCGATTGATCCCATGGTCCTAGAAATTACACAGTATGGTAATCCTGTCTTGCGCAAGAAATGCAGCAAGATTGAAGAAGTTGATGAGTCTATCCGTAAGCTTGCTGAGGATATGATCGAAACGATGGTCGACGCCCACGGTGTTGGCTTGGCGGCCCCTCAGATCGGTGAAGATATCCGCATGGCGGTGGTGGATGTGTCTCATGACCCTGAATGTATTTCTTTTCTCAAGGTTAATGGTGCAGAGGCTAAGATGGAGGATGTCATGCCCTTGGTGTTTATTAACCCTGAACTTGAGCTCGACGGCCCGCGTGAGACGGATACGGAAGGCTGCCTGAGTATTCACGATATTCAGGCAAAAGTGAGGAGGCCGAGCATCGTTAAAGCAACGCTGCCCCAGCTTGATGGCTCCGTCATTGAGCTTGAGGCTGACGGATTGCTCGCCCGCGCCTTGCAGCACGAGGTGGATCACCTAAACGGCATTCTGTTTGTGGACCGCATTAGCCCGGCCTCCAAGCTCAGTGTGAAACGCAAGCTGAAACGCTTGGGCTAGCGCTTAGCTTAGTAAAAGCGACTGCTGACTGCGGCTTGCTGACTAGGGTTAAAATCAATGTGCTCTCAGCTTGCCTCATTGATTTGTATTTTCTAGAGTTAGACCGTGGCAGAGAAACACGAAGGAAATTACGACCAGCTTGAAGGGCTTAGTGTCCGTGTTGATGATGTCATCTACATGCCTACGCTGGATGCTCCCGATGACAAGCCGCACCCGTTTGTCTATTTCATCACGATTCTCAACGAATCGACTGAGCGGGTCAGGATTCTGGGCAGGAAATGGGTGATCCGAGAGGAGGGTGGTGAGGTCACTGTCGTAGAGGGTGATGGCGTTGTCGGACAGACCCCAGTGCTAGAGCCTGGTGAAGACTTTTCTTACAATAGCTACCATGTCACCGCGGCCAATGCAGGTGTTAGCGGTGCTTTTTTCGGAACAACCGCTGCTGGCAGTAAGGTCAGGGTAAGAATGCCCGATTTCGAGCTGGAATTACCGGACTGGGTGTAGCTGCTAGGCGTAGGCGCCTGTATTCACTCGAGTCTCCGCCTAAACTCAGTAATTGGACTGGTTGTTCTTATCACGTTGAGGCCAACCATTGGCGAGGGCGCGTGCCATACGAGGAAAAAGAATAAGATGAAAAGGCAGGCAGATATACCAATAAAGTCTTCCTAACAGACCTTTGGGTCGGAAGGTGGCGGTTTGATGAAGTAGTCCGTCGATGACTCTAAATTCAAGCCATGCTTCACCTGGGACCTTCATCTCTGCATAGAGTGCGAGGCGGCCGGTATCGCGATCGGCGACGATGACACGCCAGAAATCAAGAGCGTCACCGGGTTTTATTTCACCCGGGTTATCGTGGCCGCGCCGCATTCCGATGCCACCAATGATTTTATCAACGAATCCACGCAGTTTCCACGCCCAGAGCATGCTGGGCCAGCCATTGCTGCCTCCTAGTGCCCAGATGGCATCGATGACTTGGTCACGTGGAGCGCTCAGTGAGGTGGTTTGTGCGTCACTGACGATACCATGCTCAGGAATGCGGATGTTTTTGATTTGTTGTGGTGTCAGCTCACCCGATGAGAGCGCACCATACCAATTGGAAGGTACTCGGTTCTGAGCGATAAGGGAGAGTGCACGCTTGATCGCATCATGGTAGCTGATGAGCTCCAGAGGAATAATCTCACGAATTGATTTTTCACGGCAAATGGTCTCCATGTGCAGGCTGCCGACGAGTGCCTTGGCGAGCTGGAAGTTGGTAGCGGTGACCAAGCAGAGCCAGTAGGAGGAAAGCTGTGGCGTGAAAAAGGGCACGGGTATGATGAAGCGGGTAAGGCCGCGGGTCTTTGCGTAGCCAAGCAGCATATCTCGGTAAGTGAGTTGTTCTGGGCCGCCGATGTCGTAGGACCTGCCACGGCATTCAGGGTGTTCGCTGACGCCTAGTAGGTAGTCGATGACGTTGCGGATTGAGATGGGCTGGCATAGGGTTTTTGCCCACTTCGGTGTGATCATGAAAGGTAGTTTCTCAGCGAGGTCTCGGATGATCTCAAAGGAGGCGGAGCCAGAACCGACAATGATCGAAGCACGTAGGGTGGTGAGTGGAACCCCAGATGATTGAAGTATTTCAAAGACCTGGTTGCGTGAGGCGAGGTGCGCGGAGAGCTTGCTGCCTTCTGGCATTTCTGGAATCAGTCCCGAGAGGTAAATGATCTGTTGGCAGTGGGTTTGCTTGATCCACTCCTTAAAGTGCTCTGCACATTGGCGTTCTTTATCGCTGAAACCTTCACCGGCTCCCATTGAGTGGATGAGGTAGTAGGCAACATCAATGTCATCAGGGCAGGTAACTTGATCTTCGGGTGAGACTAGGAAATCTAATTCGATGATGAGGAGTCGTGCTCCAAATAGATTACAAAGTTCTGCTGGTAGACGGTCTTTATTGCGCACGACAGCCACGACCTCATGGTCTGTCTCACTGAGCGCTGAGAGCAGACGCAAACCAATGTAGCCGTTAGCACCAGTGATAAGATATTTCATGAATAAAGTGATACTAAACAGTGCTGCCAGCATTGCCAAGGGTTAAGGCTGGGAGGGGGGGTATGAGCTAAGTGTCAGTAAGCAAAAACGAGCCAACAAAAACGGCTCCCGCAGTCACAAAGGACAGAGGAGCCGTGTTAGGAAAAGTGATTGTTACCCTTAAGCCTCTGCAGCGTCTAGAATTTGATTCAAAACAAAAGGAAGAATGCCGCCTGAGAGGTAGTAATCAACTTCTGCAGGAGTATCGATGCGGACCACGAGTGGAACGTCAAAACTAGACCCGTCTGTTTGGGTGACGGTGAGTGTCGCATCCTGCATCGGGGTGAGCTCTCCTGAGAGGCCTGTGATGGAGAAGCTTGCGCCTGCTAAGCCCGCTAGTTTGTCATAGTCTGTTTTGTCTTTGAAGTTCAGAGGTAAGACGCCCATGCCGATGAGGTTGGAACGGTGAATACGCTCAAAGGACTTAGTGACGACCGCAGAGACTCCCAATAGGCGAGTGCCCTTAGCTGCCCAGTCACGGGATGATCCCATGCCGTAGTCTTCACCTCCAATGACGATGAGGTTGGTGCCGTCAGCTTTGTAGGCTTCGGCAGCATCGTAGATGAAGCAGGGCTTGCCGCCGTCTTTGGAGGCAATCTCCTGATCTGGAGCGGGAACATCGGATGGTCCGAAATACTGGGTGTATCCGCCTTCGGTGGCACCACACATGAGGTTTTTAATGCGGACGTTGGCAAAGGTGCCACGAGTCATAACACGGTCATTGCCCCGGCGTGAACCAAAGGAGTTGAACTTGGCTTTCTCCACGCCATTGGCGAGTAGATACTGGCCTGCGGGTGAGGTGGGAACAATAGCTCCTGCGGGTGAGATGTGGTCAGTGGTCACCGAATCGGCAAAAATACCGAGGGCACGAGCGTTGACTACATCCTTGGCCTCAGTGGCTGGAGTGCGGGAGAAACCGTCGAAAAACGGCGGGTTCTGGATGTAAGTGGAATCGTCATCCCATGCGAAGGTGGGGCCAGTGGAGGTCTCAATATCGACCCAGTTCTGGTTAGCGCTATCGAGATTGCTGTAGAGCTTGTTGAACACCTCGGGGACAAGTGCTGCATCAATAACTTCCTTGAGCTCGGCTGTGCTTGGCCAGATGTCCTTGAGATAAACAAGGTTGCCATCTCTATCGGAGCCGATCGGATCGTTGGCAAGATCGAGGTCAACACGCCCAGCGATGGCGTAAGCGACTACAAGCGGAGGTGACATCAGAAAGCTGGCACGGACAGAGCCATGCACACGGGCTTCGAAGTTTCTGTTTCCAGAGAGTACGGAGGCGGCGATGAGGTCACCTTCCTTGATGGCATCTTCAATTTCTGGTGCGAGGGGACCGGAGTTACCAATGCAGGTGGTGCAGCCGTAACCAACGGTCTGGAAGCCGAGCTGATCGAGTTCCGTCTGGAGCTTGGTGGCGTTAAGATAATCGGTGACAACCCGGGAACCGGGTCCGAGTGAAGTTTTCACATAGTGAGCGACACCAAGGCCGAGTGCGTTGGCTTTTTTGGCAACTAGGCCAGCAGCGAGCATTACACTTGGGTTACTGGTGTTTGTGCATGAGGTGATAGCCGCAATGAGAACGCTGCCGTGCTTGAGCTGTAGCTTGTCGTGGGAGGCTCTCGCCTCAACAGCTGTGCCAGCTTCCTCGAGGAGCTCAGCGCCTGTTGCTGAGAATCCAGCAGGGGCGTGAAGCTCAAGATCAATAGCGATGTTGCGTGTATCAGCATTACGAGCATAACCGCCATCGGCGACAGGAGCGGTGAATAGCTCGTTGAACTTATTGCCGAGGTCGGTGACGTCGATGCGGTCTTGTGGGCGTTTAGGTCCGGAGACAGCGGGAACGACACTTGCCATGTCAAAGTCGAGAGAGACGGAGTAGTCGATATCACCTTGTTCAGGGATGCCGAACATTTCCTGTGCTTTGAAGTAGTTCTCCACGGTGGAGCAGGTTTCTTCAGAGCGACCCGTGCCACGAAGGTAGGCGATCGTTTCTCCATCAATGGGGAAGAAGCCCATGGTGGCGCCATATTCGGGAGCCATGTTGGCAACGGTAGCACGATCGGGCAGGCTTAGTGACTTGGCACCTGGGCCGTAGAACTCGACGAATTTCCCAACAACACCGTGTTCACGAAGTAGCTGAGTAATACTAAGTGTTAAATCTGTAGCGGTGACGCCCTCGGCAAGTTCGCCTGAGAGATGAACACCAACAACCTCAGGAACGAGGAAGGTGACGGGCTGGCCGAGCATGCCGGCTTCAGCTTCAATACCACCAACACCCCAGCCAACGACTCCAAGGCCATTGATCATGGTGGTGTGAGAGTCTGTGCCAACGAGGGTATCTGGATAGTAGGTGCCTTCTTTTTCAAGCACGCCTTTGGCGAGGTATTCTAAGTTGACCTGGTGAACAATGCCGATGCCGGGAGGCACTACGCCGAATGTTTCAAAAGCTTGCTGCCCCCACTTGAGAAACTGGTAGCGCTCCTTGTTGCGGATGAATTCGATCTGGAGATTGCGTTCTAAAGCTTGCTGTGAGCCGGCAAAGTCAACCTGCACGGAGTGGTCAATCACGAGGTCAACGGGCACGAGCGGCTCGACGACGGATGCGTCAGCGCCTGCCTCTGCCGCCGCATTACGCATGGCTGCCAGATCAACGACGAGTGGAACACCGGTGAAATCCTGAAGAACAACACGAGCAACGGTAAAGGGGACTTCGTAGGTGCCAGGATTGGCGGCATTCCAGCCAGCAAGATTCTTGACATCCTGTTCTTGCACTTTACGGCCGTCACAATTTCTAAGCAAAGATTCGAGCACAATGCGGATTGAAATAGGGAGACGGGAGATTTTTCCGAGGCCAGCTTCTTCAAGTGCTGGAAGTGAGTGGTATTTGCCTTCGGCGCCGGAGCCTGTTTGGAATGTACGGATGGTATTCATAAGGAATTGATTCGTAGTTATTTATGCTGCAGGAATACAAAAAGGATATAGACCGATTGACATAATAATGAAGCCTACCTGGTTGGGTAGGCGGGGGGAGAATAGTGGCGCAGTAGACTTTGTCAAGAAGTCCCGTCAATGCTTATGCCCCAATGGTTTGACTTAGGGATCAACTGAAAAATTCGGCTAAAGCTGGGGGGCAATCACAGTTACCGCAGCTCGGGAGGGAATAGTGACGGGATTCCAGAAAAACGGGGGCTTTAGAACGCGCTGAGAGTCGAGCTTATCGTTGGCGATGATATCGAGCTGTTGCTTGGCGAAACTTTCATCGAGGATGTTTACGTTGGATTCGTCATTAATGTAAAGTGAGCGCGGATCGATGTTGGCAGATCCGATGATCGAGAAAAGTTCGTCGATGACCATGACTTTGCAATGAATCATGGATGGGCGATACTCGTAAATATGAACGCCGGCCTTGAGCAGTTTGTGATACTGGTAGATGGAAAGATGTCTTATGGGCCAGGCATCGGTGTGCTCCCATGCGAAGATCATTTCCACATGAACACCGCGTTTGCGAGCATCGATGACTGCTTTCATCATGGGTCGATCCAAGAAGACATAGGAGTTTTTGATGACAATGCTTTTACGTGCTGAGGCCATGGCTTGGCGGTAGATGTGAGGAATGGCGTAGTTCTTATCAATCGGGGAAGCGGTGTATGCCTGTGCCTTCACCTTGCCTGTGCGCTGTAAACGGGGGTAGTAGGCAATTCCTGATAGAAACTTACCTCCGCATTTCACCCAGTTCTCATTGAAATTTTCTTGCAGCTGCGCGACGACGGGGCCGGTTAAGCGGTAGTGGGTTTCTCGCCAGTGCTTTGGGCTCTGAGCATTCCCCATCCAGAAGTCAGCAACACCGCATCCGCCTGAATAGCCGGTTTTGCCATCAATGACCATGATCTTGCGATGGTCGCGGACATTGAAACGAAGCAGGTTTCTGAGGTTGAGTGGATGGTAGAGTTTCACATCGACCCCAGCCTTGATCATGCGCTCGTAGTTGTCATCTCCCATGCTCATGCCCCCCACGGAATCAAGAATGACATGGACCTTCACGCCAGCACGGGCGCGCTCACAAAAGGCACTGACAAACTGGCTAGCCATCTTGCCTTCAATGAATAGATAAGTCTCAAAGCAGATGCTCTTTTTCGCTGATTTGATGTCGTTGAGCATTGAGGGGAAGATTTCATCGCCATTCACGAGTATCTCAACATGGTTGCCGCTGGTCCATGGAGTGTTCACTGTATCGGCGGCTACTGTCTCAAATTTAGTAGTGCCAACAGCGGCAAGTCGATCTACAGGCTGTCGCATTTCTACACGGAGCCCGCGGATACATGAAGAGCTGAGCACCGCAATACCAACCGCTGCGATGCAAGGCAGCGAACGTAGTAGTTTCATGGTGAAATAATACGGCATGTCAAAAAACAAAGAGTGGAGACACTCTGAACGATGCCGGATGGTAATACGGGAAAGGACTAAAATACAAGTAATCTCAATGTACGATGGATTTCTCCTGCTTGGTGCGCTAAATAGCGGCGTGGACACAATTGTGATCAAAGGAGCCAGGCAACACAACTTGCGTAATATCGACGTTGAAATACCGCGTGGTAAGTTGGTGGTGATCACGGGCCCCAGCGGTAGCGGCAAGTCATCGCTTGCCTTCCATACCCTCTATGCGGAGGGCCAGAGGCGTTACGTGGAAAGCCTAAGCGCCTATGCCCGGCAATTTCTCCATCAGCTCGACAAGCCTGACGTAGATTCTATTGAGGGACTTAGCCCAGCGATAGCCATTGAGCAGCGTAGTGGTGGGGTGAATCCTCGTTCGACCATCGCTACGGCTACTGAGATTTACGACTATCTGCGCATACTCTATGCTAGTGTGGGCATTCCTCATGACCCAAGCACTGGGGAGAGGTTGGTGAAAATGACGGCCCAAGACATTATCGAATGTTTGGCGGCGTCTGATGAGAGCACCAAAATAGTCATTCTTGCCCCGATACCACTTGAGGAAGCTGCGGATGTTGCCAGCCTGATTGAGAATTTACAAAGGCAGGGATTTGTTCGCCTTCGTGTGAATGACGATCTCTATGAACTCGATGAAGCGGCCTCGGCTTGGCCTCAGAAGCTCAAGAATGTTGAGGTGGTGGTTGATCGTTTAGTGATCAGGAAAGGGGTCGAAAGTAGATTGGCTGACTCCATAGAGACATCCCTGCGTATCTGCGGTAGTCAGGTGAGTTGTCTCGTTAAGAAACCTGATGAGGATGATTTCTCCGAAGTCTCTTACTCGACGAGCTACCGTAATCCAGCAACAGGTTTTGTATTGCCTGCTCTAACACCAAAGCATTTCTCCTTTAACTCAAGTCATGGCGCCTGCCGAGTTTGTCATGGTCTTGGTACTGAGATGTCATGCGACCCCAACCTCCTTGTTCCGGACCCAACAAAATCAGTAGCTGATGGTGCTATTGTGATGTGGAAAAGTAATAAACGTAAGAAGACCTTGCAGGATAGGCTGGTAGGTAAGCTCGCTGCGGCAATGCAGGTTGATCTTAGCCCCGCTTTTGAAAACCTTCCTGAAAGCTTTAAGGATATGCTTTTTCATGGTGACAAGGTTGCTGGCTTTGAGGGCTTATGTGCGAACGTGGAGAGGTTCTCGCGTGAGAGTAAAAGTAATGCGGTGCGCCGTAGTATGAGCCGGCTGATGATGGCAAACCCATGTGCCCGTTGTCAGGGGCGGCGGCTTAAACCTGAAATTCTCGCCGTCAAACTTGAGGGTCAAGATGGCGCCCTATATAGTATCGATGAATTCTGTGCTTTGTCTGTGGAAGCAGCATTGGCATGGCTCACTAAGCTTTCTCTGCCTAAAGATCGTGGCGACGCTCTGGCTGGGGTTGTTGATGACATCACCCGTCGGCTTCGTTTCCTCGATGATGTGGGCTTAGCGTATTTAAGCTTAGATCGAGCCAGCAATACTCTCTCCGGTGGAGAGGCTCAACGCATTCGTCTGGCTACACAAATTGGCGCCGGTTTGTCAGGCGTGATCTATGTCTTGGATGAACCGAGCATTGGGCTTCATAGTGCGGATAATGCGAGGTTGATTGCCGCTTTGGAACGCTTGCGTGATATTGGAAACACAGTAGTGATCGTCGAACATGACGAAGAGATGATACGCTCAGCGGATTGGCTGATCGATATTGGCCCTGGCGCCGGTATTCATGGCGGCAAATTAATGGCTGCGGGCACCCCCACGCAAGTGATCGGTCATAAAGATTCGATCACAGGGAAATGGCTCTCGGGAGAATCGAAGAGAGAGATCACCAAGAAGGCAGCCGAGAAAATTGGTGAGCTTGTCATCAAGAATGCTCGTGAAAATAACCTGCAGGGTATTGATGTCGCCATCCCTCTGGGAATGCTGGTTGCCATAACCGGCCCCAGCGGCAGTGGTAAATCAACCTTGGTTGATCGTATTTTACGGCGTGTATTGGCCCGTCATTTTAATCATGCCTCGGCCAAACCTGGGGCTCATGATGGTATTGATGGCATTGAGCATTTGGATAAAGTCATTGTAGTGGACCAAAAGCCACTGGGCAGAAGTCCGCGTTCTAATCCTGCTACTTATACTGGAGCGTTAGATTTAATCCGCGCACTTTTTGCTAAACTACCTTTGTCCAGGCAACGTGGGTATGGAGTAGGGCGCTTTAGTTTTAATATGCAAGGTGGGCGCTGTGAAAAGTGTCAGGGAGATGGGGCTATCCGGCTGGATATGCATTTCCTCAACGACGTATACATTACCTGTGATTCATGTGCTGGCCGCAGATATAATAGGGAGACTTTAGAAGTTTCCTACAAGGGCTGTAACATCGCAGAGGTGCTGGAGATGACAGCTGAGGACGCAGCGCGCTTTTTTCAAAATGTGCCTAAGCTGGCGCGTATTCTGAATTCACTGTGTGAAGTGGGTCTGGGTTACATTCAGCTAGGGCAGTCCGCAAACACCTTGTCCGGCGGTGAGGCTCAACGTGTCAAATTAGCGTATGAGCTATCTCGACCGAATACGGGGCATTGTTTGTATTTATTGGACGAGCCGACAACCGGTCTGCATTACAATGACGTGCAAGTTTTATTGGATGTTCTTTTCCGGCTTCGGGATAACGGTAATTCGCTTGTGGTGGTGGAGCATAATCTGGATGTCATTGCGGTTTCGGATTGGGTGATTGACCTTGGACCAGGGGGCGGCAGGCATGGAGGCCGGGTTGTTGCTGCAGGAATCCCAGAAGAAATAGCCTCCTCGGAGTCGCCGACGGGTAAATATTTGGATGTCATGCTTGCAGGTAATGCGTTATGATGGTGAGCGTGAGCCTTGATTTTTTTCGTATTTATTAAACAATAATTGCTGGGAGTATCGTTATGGGGAATGAAAAGGACAAATCTGTGAACAGCACACAAACAAATCTTACGCATCATCTATTTGCTAGCGCAGGGGCGACACAAGGCTCCGAGGCTAGCCAGAAGGATGGTGCGCAATCTCAACATGCGCCCGCGCCACCCACTGGTGGGGCTCCCGACTGGGGGCAGTGGCTGACTGAGAATGGTGCCCGGATGCTGCTATTTGCCCGCCAGCAAACACGCACTCCTGAAGATGCGGAGGATGTCCTTCAAGACGCATTGGTTAAGTTGGCCCGTAAGGTAGAAGAGGGCTCTTTTTTAGGTGGTCAGGAATCTTGGAGGCCTTTTCTTTACACAACCATCCGTCGGCTAGCTATAGATCTCGGTCGTAAAAATGACCGTCGAGTAAAGCGTGAAAAAAAGTCCGAAGCAGACCGCGAAACAGAAACAGGAGGTCTCGCTGATCCGTGGTTTCACAGTGATGTATCAAGCCAGGAAACAAGGTCCTTGCTTGAACGTGAAATAAAAAAACTACCTGCAAAATTCTCAGAAGTGATTATAATGAAGGTATGGGGAAATCACACATTCGCTGAAGTGGGAGAGATACTCGGTGTGTCTCTCAATACCGTTGCATCGCGTTACCGCTATGGACTCGAGCGACTTAGGAAAGCCCTTGAGACGACGCGAGCAAAGGACGATCTTTAAGAGCATCAGCCACATTTTCTCAAACCTAGATCAAACGATATATTTTAGTAACATCATGCCAAACCATTCAGACCATGAACTACCACAAGAGCTCCTTGAACTCGAAGAGCAGTTATGTGAATTAGTGCCTGCCTCAGTATGTTGTGAGCTGCATTCTCGATTGGAGGAGTCCATGCTCACCAGTGTGAATGCTGAAGTTGATTTTGAAGAATACACTCAAGAATTTGAGGCCTTAGAAGTTCACCTAAAAGAAATGGCGCCGGTATCGATGCCTGCTAATATGCTGGATCGAATGGCTCAAGCTATGGACCAATGGCAAGAAGCGGAGTTCGCAGATGAAAACATCATAGGCTTTCGTGACAGCGGCCTCGGCAAAAAAACGAAGTCGAAATTATTCGGTGTTGGTTTTCTTAGCGCTGCAGCGGCAGTTGCCTTGCTTGCAGCTGTGACCGCTTTGGTGATACCTGACATTGCAACGAAGGGGACAAAAACGCTTGCTCAGAATACCCCTCCAGATTTCAACGCTTCTGATTTCAAATCTCCCGATTTCAGTAATCAATCTTCCAACATACGTGGCATATCAGCGCCCTCCATTGCCTCGGGTAATGCCACAAGCATGTCTCCCATGTCTGAGGTGTTGACGAGTAAGGTGATTAATAGCAAAGAGACAATTATTTATGACGATGCTAAAAATCCTTTCCGCTTCGTCGAGGTAGAATATATGGATCAGGTGAAGGTTAAAAGCAGGGACGGCAGGGACGTTATTCTCAGTCGACCTAGAAAAGACGGTTATCTCATTCCAATCAAAGTATACTAATTTATTCAGACAAGAATGACGGTCTTTAACGTCTATTTAAGTGGACAGACCAATCAGCGATTATTTTTATTTCATGCACGTTTTGACGTGTGAAATATAAATCAAAAAGACACGAGAACAGTAAATAACCCTAGAATAATGAGCATGGATCAACATATTATTTGTAAAGTAAAAGCCCTTGCGGTGCTTGTATCTATTACCTTTGTTTTGCCCGCCATGGCTATTGAAAAGCCCGATACTGAGGGGGGCGGTAATGACAAGCGTCATCATGATGTTCCTGCAGATCTTATAGACCCTGCCGCTGTGGGCATGCCAGACAAGCAAGCAGCATTGAGCGTTGCTTATATTGGTCTCGGTGGGGCTCCTGTGTCTGAGACCCTTGCCAAGCACCTTGGCCTGGAGCAGGGCGTAGGCCTCACGATTCACCATGTCATAGAAGGAGCACCGGCGGATAAAATTGGCATTAAGAAACATGATGTACTAGTAGAATTTGATGGGCAGAAGATAGGGGGCTTCGAAGCCCTTCGGGATGCGGTGCGGTCAAAAAAACCAGCGGATGAGGTCGAGGTTGCTTTTATACAGGAAGGCGTTTTGAAGCGCAAAAAGGCTGTTCTGGCTGAGCGTAAGATCGCCTTAGGGCAGGCCAATCAACTCGGCGCTGACCAAGAAAATAATCCGCTCTGGCGAGGTATGGGTGATTTGCCGAAGGGTGAACATGATCGCATGAGGGAAATGATGAAGCGCCGCCTCGATGAGCTGGGTAGGCAGTTGGAAAAAGAAGGAGAGGTTCATCTCGATATTAAAAAGTTTTTGGGCCCAGGTCAGTTTGAAGAATGGCAAAAGCGAGTCATGCCAGCGCCTGCGCCCGGCAAGCCTCAGAAGATGTTCAACTTCAATGCTCAGTCATCGATGACGGTAATGGACGATGAGGGCTCAGTCACCATCAAGGTGACGGACGGACATCATGAAGTAATGGTCAAAGATAAATCGGGCAAAGTGCTTTTCGATGGACCCTATGAGACACCAAAGGACAAGGCTGCTGTGCCGGATGATGTTCGTGGCAGAATCGATAATATTAATTTTTTCAAAGATATGGAAAACGGCTTTAGATTTGAGGTGAAGCCGAAGGCGGATCCAGAGCCAGAGCCAGAGCTGGGTGGGGCCAACCTCCCCCTCGGGGAATAAATATTTTGTCTAGTTCAGGGTTGGGAAAAGCTCTCGCAGGAATTTTTCTGCGGGGGCTTTTTTGACGTCGATTAAGGTTGGTTAATAAAGTCAATACAGGTTACTATGAGGCATGGCCAATGTGGAAGATCAGTCAAAGAATGCAGGAGATAATGTGTTTGATGATTTGCCCTACTTAATCAGATTGCTGGATGATGAAGATCCCGCAGTTCGTCCCATCGTAAAGGAACGTATTTCTGAATTAAGAGGGGATATTAGTCATGACTTGGCGGCCCTCGGTATCAATATCAATACTGAGGGGAAAAAGCGCCTTTCGCGCCTACTTCAACCCGGCAGGAGGGAGACACTGCGAAACGAGTGGTTGGTCCCCTCGGGTGGCTCTGAAGCGCTAGGTGACGATTGGGAGAGCTTTGAAAATTTCCTCAGGCAAATATGTGATTTCATGCATGATGGGGTTACCTTGCGGCCTTCGCTCTCTGATAGCTTAGACATGCTCGCTGAAGAGATAGAACAAGATCTTGTTGATCCCAGTGCTAACGATCTACGGCGCTGGCTCTTTAAAAGCGGCCGCTACAAGGGAGACACCAAGCAGGCAGATGCTCTTAAGAACTATGACTTATGTCAGGTCATTGATTCACGCACTGGTAACCCTACAAGCCTTGCGTGTCTTTTCATGTTACTCGGGCGCCGCCTTGGTTGCCAGGTTGACGGCTGTAACTACCCAGGGCATTTCCTTGCACGTATCGATATTGGAGGAACGACGCACCTGATTGATTGTTTTCATGGCGGCAGGAAATTCGATGCCGACGCACTGCTGCGTCTCCACCCCGAGATATCAGAGCGTGCCAGATGTGCGGTGACTGATGGTGGCGATCTTGGTTTTATACTTTTGCGTTATGTGACTGAAATGCAGCACAGCCTGAGTGCGGTGAATCGTGATGAAGATGCTGCGCTTTTCAAAGAGTTGGCAACCACCTTGAAAGAATGAGGGAAGAGTTTCTGCGCACAGAAATAGAGGGTCATCTATTACATCGTCTCATTATCCATCCAGCAGAGGGCGTGGACGTGTCAGCTGTAGCCATTTTCTATCATGGTCAGGGAGACTACGCAGAGCGTTACCTCGATATATTGCATCCTTTTGTAGATCGCGGGGTGCGCTGTATTATCACCGAGCTTCCAGGTCACGGGCACAGCCCTGGAGTCAGAGGTCACTGTGGAGATGTCCATCTTCTTGACGCCGTGATTCAAAGCGCGCTTGAGGATGTCAATAATAGCTCTGATCTTCCCTATGGCGTAATGGGTCACTCCATGGGGGGGCTGTTGGCGGCTAGACATCTCGTGCTTGCCGGTCAAGGTAGCTTGCCGGTTCCGAGTTTCGCTTGGTTGTCGTCACCGCTGGTTGATCCCAGTAGGGGAAGGCACCCGGCTTTTTTGAGGGCTGCTCGACTACTTTCACCTATAGTGCCAGCGCTTACTTTTTCGACTCACGTTAAGCCTGAGAATTTCACCTCAAGTGCAGCTGATGAAAGCCCACAGGTTGAACTTCCCGTCGAAGATGAATGTATTACGAGGAGCAAGCTATGGCACAATCGAGTGTCGCTTGGCTGGGGCACATCCCTGCTTGATTTTGCAGATTTGGTGAATGAAAACGTTAAAGATATTCCGGAAAGCACAGCCCTGTTATGCACCCAAGGAAAAGCGGACCCAGTATGTCCAGCTGTGCTTACCAAGCGCTTGTTTGATCGACTTCCTAATCGACATAAACATTACGAAGAAATCGAGGAGCTGCGGCATGAGCCCTTCAGTGGTGCGGGCAGCGAACAGCTTTTCCAAACACTTGATGACTGGGTTGGCTCGCTGAGCATGCTGACTAGCCAACAAGAAAAAGCTCCTACCTGAAAACAGATAGGAGCTTTGAAAATTTTAGGATGCGTTGATCAGCTTACTTTGAAGTAGATGCTGAGTCATCACCATCAACCTTAACGTTGATTTTCAGTGTGGCTGTAACCTCAGGGTGAAGCTTGATCTCAATGTTCTGCTTACCTGATGTTTTGATGGGGCCGCTGAGCTCAATCGCATGACGGTCGACCTCGATGCCTTTTTCGGCAAGTTCCTTGTGGATGTCGATCGTGGTGATTGATCCGAACGCTTTGCCACCTTGACCAGACTCCAGAGTGAAGTCCAATTTGAGTTTGCCGATCTTGGAAACAAGAGCCGTTGCTGCTTCAAGCTCCTCTGCCTCGCGCTGAACACGCTTAGAGTTGAGTGACTCAAGGTGCTTGAGGTTTGCTTTACTGGCTTCGAAAGCCTTGCCCTCTGGGATCAGGAAATTGCGAGCGTAGCCAGCCTTGACGGTGACAACGTCGGCTTCTGAACCAAGGTTGTTGATTTTTTCGCGGAGAATAACTTCTGTAGTGGCCATAAGAAAAAGTAGTTGTTGATGTGCAGAATACTCTGCGGGGGGCATGAGATAGGGGCATAGTAGCCTTGAGTCAAGCAGGATTTCCCATAGTTTACGGCTTTGTTTGTGTGGGCATACAAGTGCGAGTATTTCGGTGAGTATTTCTGTGTTGCAAGGCCAAGCCCGCAGGCTAATTTCAGAGGGTATGGTTGTCCTGCGTAAATACACGATGCTAATCCAGGCAGAGCTTGCAAGGTTGGAACTCGCCAGTTTTGGTATTAATTCTACTATTCTAGATGAAATTGTCGGATCAATTGCGCCTCATTTGACGATGCTCAGCGGTGTCAGGTTAGTCGTTGCTGAGGAAGATGAGCAGGAAGCTGACACTATTCTTACAGCCATGAAAAAACGTAATGCCACTTAAGCGTTGGAACATAGATAGATCTTAAGAATGACCAGCACTGTAATGTGTGATACATAGTGTATTCATGCCCGTATGGAAATAATCCCCCCACATATCCTATTAGGTGCTTACACGGAAGGTGTATTTCCGATGGCGGATGAGGGTGAGATTTTATGGTTTGCCCCACTAATGCGTGGCGTGATTCCCCTCGATGATCGCTTTCACATACCTCATGGGCTGAAACGAACCCTCAAAAGCAAAAGATACGAGGTGAAAGTGGATACGGCATTCCACGAGGTGATCAGCAGCTGCCGCCAGCGTGAAGAGACATGGATAGACGACATGATAGCTAATAGTTATACTCAGCTTCATGAGCTTGGGTATTGCCACTCTTTTGAATCTTGGGACGAAGAGGGGCTTCAGGGTGGGCTTTACGGGGTTGCTATTGGCAGGGCTTTTTTTGGAGAAAGCATGTTTTCACATAAGACGGATGCGAGCAAGGTGGCCTTGACACACCTCGTTGACTGGCTCAGGGAGAATGATTTCATCTTGCTTGATACCCAGTGGATGACCGATCACTTGCGGCAATTCGGTGGTATTGAAGTGCCTCGCGAGGAATATATCAAGTTGCTTGCAGAGGCGCTTGCAGAAGAAGGGGAAGGGGGATAAGTAGAGGTATGACTCGTTTTCGTCCATGTATTGACCTCCATGATGGTCAGGTTAAACAAATCGTCGGAGCTACACTGAGCGACACAGGAGCTCCGCCGACTGAAAACTTTGTCTCAGATCGTGCACCTGCATGGTTCGCTGATCTTTACCACAAGGATGAGCTGAGAGGCGGCCACGTTATCCAGCTGGGTGCGGGTAATGCCGATGCTGCGCGTGATGCACTGCAAGCTTGGCCAGGAGGCATGCAACTTGGCGGCGGGATTAACACACGCAATGCCGTTGAGTGGCTGGAAGCCGGGGCTTCCCAAGTGATCGTGACCTCGTGGCTTTTTGATGATGATGGTAAGTTTCGTGAAGATCGCTTACGAGAGCTCGCCAATGAAGTTGGCCGGGAAAACCTGGTGGTGGATCTGAGCTGCCGAAGCACAGAGTCAGGCTGGACGGTGGCTATGAACCGGTGGCAAACGTTGACCTCAATCGATGTCACTCACGCTACTCTGGAAACACTTGCAGAGTGGTGCTCTGAATATCTTGTTCACGCTGCGGATGTGGAGGGTTTGTGTGGCGGGGTTGACGCTGAGCTCGTAGACGTATTGGGGGCCTGGGCTGGCATACCAATCACTTACGCAGGCGGCGTGGCATCCATGGCAGACCTTGAGCTCGTCGCAGACCGTAGCGGTGGTAACGTGGACGTGACCGTGGGGAGCGCTCTCGATATTTTTGGTGGTTCTGGGGTCAAGTATGAAGACTTGTTGGCTTGGAACCTAGGTAGTCGATGAGCGCTATTTACATCATCCTGACAGTTGTCGTATTGATAAGCGTTGGGTTTATCGCCCAGGCTGCGATCATTCGCTCGCGGCGGCAGAAATGGATGGAGCTAAGGCTGAGTGACGAGGAGCGTCATGCTATTGCCCAAGATTTTGTCATCTTTGATCGAATCCCTGATGATCTTCGAGATGAGTTGGAGGGTTTGATGCATGTCTTTCTCTACGAAAAGTCGTTTGAGGCTTGTGGTGGATTGGATGCCGTTACTAGGCACATGCAGCATGTTATAGCTGCGCAGGCTTGTCTTTTATTGGTCAATCGCAATCACGACTTCTATCGTAAGCTACGTAGTGTTTTATTATATCCTTCTGCCTATAAAGCCAAAAACGAGCATGGTCACGACGATGTGAGATTAGGCGAGAGCTGGCAATCGGGCAGCGTGGTATTAGCATGGGAAAGCGTTATCGCCGGAGGAAGAAATCAAGAAGACGGTAATCACGTCACCCTGCATGAGTTTGCGCACCAACTCGATCAAGCGGACGGGGCTGCTGATGGGGTTCCTGAGCTTTCAGGCGCGGGCACATACCGAGACTGGTCGCTGGTTTTTAACCAGGCTTTTATTCGCTTTCAACGCAAACTTGAAAAGGGCCGTCGAACAGTGATCGACCCTTACGGAGCCAACAATCCAGCTGAGTTTTTTGCTGTCGCGACAGAAACCTTCTACGAAAAGCCTGATCAGCTCAGCGAGCACTACCCGGAAGTCTACGAGCAGCTTAAAAGCTACTATCGTGTCGATCCGGTAAAATGGATTCGGTAAAATAAATCCGCTAAAATAAAGAGGGGGATTGAAGCGGGTGATGTATTACACCATCCCGAGCTTCATTTTTCCTTCCTCGGAAATCATGTCCTGATTCCACGGTGGATCCCAAACCAAATCAACGTGCGCATCTTCAATGCCTTCAATGGTCATGATGCGTGCCTGTGCATCAGCCGCAATGACCGGACCCATGCCACAACCGGGAGCAGTTAGGGTCATTTTCACATTAGCGATTTTTTTGCCATCCTTTTCCTCAAGCGAGCAATCGTAGACGAGGCCAAGATTGACGATGTCGACGGGTATCTCAGGATCGAATACTTGTTTGAGCTGATTCCAGATATGGTCCTCTGGGGTAGCGTCTGTGGGTAAAGAGTCTCCGCCAGTATTAGTGGAAGTTGTGTCTGAAGGATCAATTCCCAGTGCGTCAGCATCTTCTGACGGGATGCGGGCAAGCCCGGACTGAGTGGCTACTGTGTAGGAGCCTCCTAGTGTTTGAGTGATGATCACAGCTGTTCCAGCAGGGAGAACAAAAGGATCTCCGCTGGGAATCTGCACAGCATTCACTTCGCGATTGGTGATAATCTCAGTCTGCATGGCGAATTGATCACACGGGCACTGCCTTTTGTCAACTCAAGCTGTAAAGCGCACAGAAAAATAATGTCTGTTTTTTGATTCTCAGTTTGCATCCTCAGGCCAACCCACTATAACCGCGAGATACTTTTATTATGAGTGAACAACCATCCGAACTACACTGTCGTCGTTACTGGCGGAAAAACATTACATTAGTCATGATCCTCCTTTGTGTGTGGTTTGTCGTCAGCTTGGGGGCCGGTATTCTATTCCGTGACTGGTTGGATGAAGCTCTGCCGAAGGTGGGGAATGCGCCTCTTGGCTTCTGGATGGCTCAACAAGGTTCCATTATCTGTTTCGTGATTATTTTATACGTCTACAAACACATGATGAACAAGCTGGAGGGCGAGGAAGGTTTCACATCTAAAAAATAATCACACTATGAGTCAAGATTACTGGAATTACATCTTCATCGGCCTGTCCTTTGTTCTTTATATCGGCATTGCCGTAAGGTCTCGCGCGGGCTCTACCAAGGAATATTATACCGCTGGCGGTGGAGTTTCTCCCTTGGCTAATGGCATGGCTACCGCTGCGGACTGGATGAGTGCTGCGACCTTCATCTCGATGGCTGGCACTATCGCCATCAGTGGCTATGACGCTTCCCGCTTTTTGATGGGCTGGACCGGAGGCTTTGTCCTATTGACCATTCTCATGGTTCCTTTCTTACGTAAGTTTGGTAAAGCAACCGTGCCTGACTTTATCGGTGACCGCTACTACTCGAAATTAGCCCGCGCTGTTGCTGTGCTATGCGCTATCTTTATATGCATGACTTACATTATGGGCCAGATGCGCGGGGTGGGGGTTGTTTTTTCTCAGCTCTTCGGCATCGGCATTCCTGCCGGGGTGGCTACTGGTGCGGGTATCGTTTTTGTCTACGCAGGTATGGGGGGCATGAAGGGCATCACCTACACCCAGGTGGCTCAGTATTGCGTGATGGCATTTGCCTACACTATTCCAGCGATCTTCATCGCTATTGCCCTAACCGATAACTTTATTCCTCAGCTTGGTTTAATAGGTGACTATACGGCAGGGGCGAAGGAAAGCATTCCCTTCCTCACTAAGATCAACAACATCAACACGGAATTAGGGTTCAGCGAGTATACTTCAGGAAAAATGTCGAAGGTGAATATGTTCTGTATTACAGCGGCATTAATGTGTGGAACTGCTGGCCTTCCTCACGTTATTGTTAGGTTCTTTACCGTTAAGAATGTTCGTGCCGTAAGGAGTTCGGCTTGTTGGACTTTGTTATTTATCGCGGTCATTTACCTGACAGCACCAACGATCGGAGCTTTCTCTCGTGTTAACCTTATTGAAAAACTCAATAATACCAGCTACTCAGATACGCCTGCGTGGTTTAAGGACTTTGAAGAAACTGGCCAGATGGCATGGGTTGATAAAAACAATGATGGTAAGATCCAGTATTCAGGCCCAGCCAAATCAGAAGCGGGAACGTCCTCGCCCTTCATGGGATCCAAGCCAGTCTATCCCGCATATGATGCGCCTAAGGAGCAACGTATCGGCATACACGGCGAAAGGCTGCTTGCGATGAAGGCGGACATGACCAACCCCAATGAACTTTGGTTTGGAAATGATATCATGGTGATGGCCAATCCTCACATGGGAGGTCTTCCCAAGTGGGTAATTGCCTTACTCATGGCAGGTTGTATCGCAGCAGCTTTGTCGACGGCAGCTGGGTTGTTACTCGTGCTTTCCACATCCATCTCACATGATCTGATGAAGAAGATCATCAAGCCTGACCTGACAGATAAAGAAGAGGTGAGATATGCGCGCATAGCCTCATTCGTTGCTCTTGGAGTGGCCGCCTATTTTGGAATCAATCCTCCCTCGGCATTCATCGCTAAAACCGTCGCCTTCGCCTTCGGTTTAGCAGCGTCATCCTTCTTCCCGACATTGCTGATGGGTATCTTTTCTAAGAAAATGAACAAAGAGGGCGCTATTGCTGGCATGCTAGCCGGTATCAGCTTTACCTTAGGCTACATCATCTACTTCCAGTTCCTTGGTGGTAAACCAGAGCAGTATCTCCTTGGAATCTCTCCAGAGGGAATTGGCTGTATTGGAATGCTGCTTAACTTCGCAGTGGCATTTTTAGTAAGCTCATTTACGCCAGCCCCGCCACAGGAGGTTGTAGATATGGTTGAGTCCATTCGCTTACCGGATAATCCTAATGATGAGGGCGATTCTGCGCCTCCCGTTGTCCACTGATTACCTCCTATTTCTCCCAATCAATGCCTGAGGATTAAGCGGTTGTGCTTGTGGGGAAAAAAAGAGTTAAAAAAGATACCAAAAGGTATTGACGTGACGTCGATTTCGGGTAGTTTCCCGCCGCCGCTCCATTGGAGGGCACGCGAGAGACATTCAGGTCGATCGGGGACAGTGTTCGCAAGGGCTTGTCTACGGTCGGTTTTTTTATCTCCACGTTGAAGTGATCTTTTACAGTTTGGTCCTGCTTACAAGGCGGATGACATGTTGAAACTTACAGCCACCACGGTTGTTTGTGGAGTGTTACCCGGACGGTGTAGTCAGGATGGAAGAGGAAAGATTGAATTGTGCGCTGTGTGCCTGTTT
>Ga0208544_10000622_pt1 | contig 27032 bp, 21 predicted proteins | sample DEB08_DNA_9_FD_184526 | JGI IMG/M metagenome (GOLD analysis project Ga0208544, IMG submission 184526) | Aqueous microbial communities from the Delaware River and Bay under freshwater to marine salinity gradient to study organic matter... | ecosystem: Environmental > Aquatic > Marine > Coastal ... | reverse complement strand
CCTTAGCTTTGATTAAAACCCCTAATGATCCGATTATTTCAATTAAATCTGAGAATGTCTCCTGTAGAATTTTAAATTGGCCAATCTTGTGGTAAATTATCAAACAGCTTGTGTCTGCAATAATTACTTTCATGTCCGCTTACAATTCAATATCGCCAACTTTTTCAAGATCTTCCGCTGTTTCCCCAAATATTGATACGCCATATTTTCCAACTTCCTCTAAAAATTGCCTTCTTGTTATTCCAACTAATTCAGCAGCCTGCCCCGATGACAATTTCCCTTGTTCAAACAATGCAACTGCTATGATCATCTTGACGCTGTGAAGCTCAACTTCTTCCGGCAGATTTATTGTTAATATTTTCATTATCAAGTCTTTAAAATTAAGCCAACTTGTCCCTGTCAACAAGATAACACTTTTCCTCTTGGTTCAGTTCATTACCCGTTTAATGCTCGGCGCCAACTTAATTATACCAGCAAGTCGTGCCCGGCTTCTCCAAAAATGTAAGTCGTGGGGAGGCCGCAGCGTGCAGTGCGACACGAGGTAAAACCCGGCACAGGGTCTGCTTCGCCCCCCTCCCTACTTCAACAAAGCCTCCCCACCCCCGGCGCTGATCTTCACCGGATCACCCAGGCCCAAAGCCTTCAGTCGATTGTACTGGGTAGCCGCATCGCCCACCACCAGGTAGTACATGGCATTCGGGTTCAGGTATTTGCCCGACAGCGCTTTGATCCTGTCCACGGTCATTCCCTGCACGGTCTTTTCCCGCTGCTTCAGGTAATCATTCGGCCAGCCGTAGGTACTGATGTCCGTCAGCATGCTCAGTTTGGAATTGCTGGTTTCAAATGCCCGGGCATTGCTTTTTATCAGGGCGCTCTTGGTCACCTCCAGGTCGGCCTCGCTGTAGTTCTTCCCGTAGTCTGATACTATCTGGCGGATCAGTTCGCTGGCCTCCAGGGTGACGTTGGTGCGAACCCCGCTGGCAATGACAAAAGGACCGGGAATGGTCGAGCCCGAGAAATCGGAATAGATGCCGTAGGTATATCCTTTGCCTTCCCGGAGCTGCTGGGTGAGCTGAGAAGCAAAACTGCCACCGCCTAGAATGTAGTTCATCACCTCGGCGGGGTAGAAATCAGGGTCGGTAGCGGCCAGGGCCCGGTAGCCGAAGCGGAGGACCGATTGTTTGGCGTCGGGTACATCGTAAATAAACAAGGCGGGCTGGGTCAGCGCTGGCGCCATGGCGTAGGTGGGCCAATTGACGGTCACCGGCTTCCACTCGCTGGCCAGGGTGGCCAGGGACGCCACCACTTCTTTTTCCGAAATAGCCCCTACCACCTGCATGCTGGTGCGCGCGGGCGATAGTTTTTGGGCGTAGTATTGTTGGAGGTCTGCCAGGGAGATCTTAGCCACCGACGCAGTCGTACCCAGGATGTTATTGGCGAGGATATGATCCTTCCCGTAGATCAATTTCCGGAAGGCCAGGGTGGCGATGTTGTTGGGATTGGCCTGTTGCTGCTGGATGCTGCTGATCGTACTTTGCTGGGCCAGCAGCAGTTCTTTTTCATCCCAGCGCGGGTGCAGAATCATTTCTGTCAGCAGGTCAATTGTGGCCTGGTAATTCCGGGACAGGGTACTACCGGAAATGGTTAGGTCTTCGTCCGACGCCCGCACGTTGATCACGGCCCCCAATTTCTGGATGGCTTCTTCCAGCTCTTCGGCCGTCTTGGTAGTTGTGCCTTTCGTAAGCATTTCGGCCAGTAGATTGGCCACGCCTACCCTGGCCGGATCATCGAGGAACAACCCGCCGGCTATGCGCAGGGTGAACTGAACCATGGGTACCTCATCGCTGTAAATGCCCAACACCCGCAGGCCATTGGCCAGGTTGTCTTTCCAGATCGCGGGGGCGCTGATCTCCGGGGTTTTGCCGGAAGGGGGTTCTACCGTCCGATCAAAACTGGAAGGCGTCTTTTCGTAGGTGGCCGCCAGCGAAGCATCAAACTGCTCCTCGGCGCCCTGCACGATGGCCTCTTCTACAATCGCCGCTTTCGCGGAACCCGCCAGGGCGAGGTCCTTTTGTCCGACGGGCACAAAGCTCGTGGCTACGTAGGCTTTGTCTTTGATGTATTGTTGGTACACCCGCATCACATCTGCTGCCGTAACGGCCTTGATATTGGCCACGTACTGGTTGATGAAATCCGGGTCGCCGGTGAAGATGTTGTACTGCGCCAGTTGAAATCCTTTGCCCAGCACACTGGAAATGCCGTTGTAAAAACGCACCTCCCGACCAGCCTGGATGCGGGCCAGGTCGACGGCGCTGATTCCCGCTTGCTCAAACGCCGCAAAGGTCTCAAAAACAGCCGCCTGAACGCTGTCGAGGGGGGTGTTTTCGTAAGCCCTTACCGCCAGGGATATTTGCCCCGTCAGCTCAGCATCGTCACTGTAGAAGTCGATATCAGCAGTCAGTTGCTTTTGCGCGACCAGCGTTTTGTACAGGGGCGCTTTCTTGCCTACTGCCAGGTATTGCGTCAGTATGTCCAGGGCGAAAGCATCCGGATGATAGAGGTAGCTGCCCGGCCAGGTGAGGGTGAGTTCCGGGAGCCGCGCAAAATTATCTTCGTGGTACAGCTTTTTGGTTTCGGTCAGCATCACTGGTTGCTTTTCGACTGCCGGAATGGCTGGGCCGGCTTTTATTTCGCCAAAGTACTTGTTGATCCATTCCTTCGCCTGCGCGGGATCGAAGTCGCCGGAAACCGAGAGGGTCACATTATTGGGGACGTACCAGCGGTTGAAAAATTCTTTCACATCGGCCAGCGTGGCGTTTTGCAGGTCCTCCAGCGAGCCAATCACCTGCCAGTGGTAAGGATGATCCGCCGGGTAGAGGTTCTCGTCGATCACCAACTGGGTGAACCCGTAAGGTTGGTTGTCGTACGACTGGCGTTTTTCGTTCTTAACGACTTGCTTTTCTTTCGCCAGCACTTCCTCGCTGACGGTATTGATGAAGAAACCCAGTTTGTCGGCTTCGGCCCACAGCATCTTCTCCAGGGCATCGGCGGGAACCGTTTGGTAATAGTTGGTGCGGTCTCTGTTGGTCGACCCATTGGCGCCGGATCCTCCTACGCGGGCGCTCAGCTTATCCAGCCCCCCTTTGCCCAGGTTTTCGGATTCCAGGAACAACAAGTGTTCAAACAAATGCGCGAACCCCGTTCTGCCTGCTTTTTCCCGGGCCGAACCTACGTGCGCGGTCAGGGCGACGGCCACCACCGGATCGGACCGGTCCAGGTGAAAGACCACCTGCAAGCCATTGTCCAGGGTGAATTTTTCGGTATTGATATTCAGGGTTTTCTCTTGCTGCACCACCTCCGTAGGATGGGTGCAACTCCAACAGGAAAAGAGTACGGCAAGCAGTAGGAACTGGCGCATATTTTTAATTGATTTTTCCACCATGATACGATCATTTGGTCGTATCAAAGGTGCAGATTAGCTTTATTAAATTCCAATCAAACCACCCGGATGCACCCTTCTTCAATGGTGATCTTGCGCTGCTTGTACAGGTCGCCCACGGCTTTCTTGAAGGCTTTTTTGCTGATGCCAAATTTTTCGTAGATCATGGCTGGCGCACTCTTGTCGGTGACCGCCAAAAAGCCCCGGTTAGCGACCAGGACTCGGTAGACCTCCTCGCTGGTGCTTTCGATAAAATTGATATACCCGCTGGGCTGCAGGGCGATGTCGATTTTATTCTCTTCGCGAATTTTCTTCACGTAGCCCGTCACCTTATCGCCGACGCGCAGCTCGGTGAACACTTCGTTCTTGAAGAGGAGGCCCTTGTGGGCGTTGTTGACGATGACCGAAAAGCCGATGTCGGTTTTTTGGAATACCAACACTTCCACCTCATCGCCTTCGGCGACGGTCAGGGTATTGTTTTGCAGGCGTTTTTCGATGCGGTTACTGGCGTAGAGCCGGTTGGTCTGTTCGTCGATGTCGAGGTAGACGATGTACCAGCGGCCCACTTCCATTTTTTGCCGTTGCTCTTTGAAGGGGACCATGAGGTTCTTCTCCATTCCCCAGTCTAAGAAAGCGCCGACGTTGGCCACGGCGGTCACTTCCAAGAGGGCAAATTCGTGCAGGTTGATCTTGGGCGTCAGGTTGGTGGCCACTTTCCGCTCGTCGTAGTCGAGGTAGACAAAAACCCGGATCTTATCGCCGATGTCGAATTTTTCGGGGCAGTATTTGTTGGGCAGCAGCACGTCTTCGCCCTCGTCGTCGCCCAGGAACAAGCCGACGCTGGTTTCCCGTAAAATGGTCAATTCGCTGTATTCGCCTATTGCTATCACTGCCGGAAATTTTTATTATTTGACGGTGCTCTGGTAACGATCGGCGCACCAAATGCCCCGCAAAGATAGGCATTTATCCAGTGGCTGAAAATGCCGCTGCTTTTTATTGAAGCGCGGTAAAATCGCCGTGCTTTCGTAGCTCCGGGACAAGAAAAAAAACGGCCACCAAAGCACAGAAAACACCAAATCCCACTAACATTGTTTTGTGAAATTTTCGTGCCCTTTGTGCTTCTGTGGCTATAAAAATCGCCGCGCTTTAGGGGCAAAAAATGCCCACTAAGAAGTCCGTTTCAGCCAGCCGGCAATACTCAGTCGGGGACGTTGGGGGGCGGCGTGTACTTCGTGCTCGGTCTGGTCACTTTTGAAGAAGACCACCCGGCCGGCCTCGGGAGACACGCTGAGGGTGTTTTCGCCGATGTAGAGGCTCAGCGAGCCGCCGTCGGTTGCCTGCCAGTTGTCGTTGAGGTAGATGACCAGGGAGTACTGGCGGCCCCGATCCGATTTGAACTGGTCGAGGTGGCGCCGGTAGAAGCTATTGGGCTCGTAGTAGGCGTAGTGGAATTCGTAATCGTCGATGTTCGTGTAACAACTGGCGTTGAGGTACTGAATGAAGTGTTCGATCTTTTGAATGAACCGGGCTTCCAGTTCATTCTGAGCATCCTTGTCGATCCAGTAAATGGCGTCGCCACGAATGGCCGTGTTCTTCTGGTAGTCGAATTTTTTGCCCACTCCAGCGGGATGCATCAGCCCGGCCTCGCGGTAGGCCAGTAGGTTTTCGCGCAGGCCCTGGATCATATCTGGCGGAAAAAAATGATCACAACAACCGTATTCCTGCCCGATGAGCCCTTCGATCAGCAGCTCAAATTGTTGCTCATCCGTTACTGGCCGTATTTCGTTGCTCATCGTTGTGTATTAAGGAAGAAACACAAAGATGGTTATAAAAAAAATGGTCTCGCTGGTTCTTTTTCAAACTAAACTTGTGCTGTTTTATTTTCTAAATGTTCCCCGTATTTTCTGGCTATCCACAGTGCAACCAGGATAACCAAAGCACTCATGACGGCGGGAAAACGGGGGTCAATCTTATCGCTCGTCGTAAAGAAATTAAAGGTACCGTGCCAAAGAATGACCGGCCACAAATTCCAGTTCGCTTGCTTTACCAGCCAGCCCAGCAGCAGGGAACCGCATACCAGGCCGATCAGCCAACCCATCAACCCACTGATACCCAGGTTGCCCAGGTCCTTGTCGTAAAAAAAAACGGGAATATGCCAGGGTGCCCAAACACAAACCACATACAGGGTGGATAGCCGGGCGGGGTATTGCTCCGCAAAGGCAGGAAACAGAAAGCCACGCCAGCCCGCCTCTTCCCCCAATCCGTAGAAAAAACACCACATCAGCCAAATGAGCAGGGCATTCGTAACGGGTAGTTTGTCGTTCTGGCCCAGTTCAGATAAAGTAACCCACTCGCCTTGGGTCAGCACCATAAAAAGCAAGGCGACCAGAAAAAAGACAATGGGCATACCGAAACCGATCAGCAGCCATTTGAGCGAAACCCGGCCAAACAACTTTTCCTGGACGAAGGCCACTACGCCCACTCTTTTCTCAAAAATAAGGGTGGTCATGATGGCCCCTAAAAGCGGGCCAAGGCCGCCAAGCAGGTGGTTCCATTGTGAAATTTTCCAGCCAAAATAAAAATTATCATTTAAAGCCAGGGGCAACCAAATGCCCCAGGAGATGCTATAGGTTATGGCAATGAAAGTGATGACTTTTTTCCAATTCATGTTTAAGCTCTTTTTTCACCGTATTTTTTTTACCGCACGGACCATTTTGCTGCCTTATGGCCAGCAAAACCAAGGCAAATTCCCGGTCGAACGCCACCCGTTTTTACTGGTGTGGGGTTCCTGAGTTTGTCAAAGCCTGCTGGATTTTTTTTAAGGCGGTCATTTAATCCGATACAGCCCCCTCTGGTAAGACACTACGTACAAGGCCAGACTGTTGCTATTCAGACAAAGGCTACTAACAATATGACCCGCTAAACCGATGAACTCAAAGTCTTCCCCCTCGTTATTGGATAAAAACACACCACCCGATCGTTGCAATGCCGTATGATGACTTCCCCAAAATCGCTGCGGATTGTTTTTATCAATAATAAAATCAAGCCAAAATTGACTGGTCAGGAAATGCCAATGGTCGCCGAAATCGGTGGAATAATACAACCCCGCTCCGGGGATTAGCACAAACACCTTGTGGTTGAGCGGATGTACTTGAATTCTGAGCGCATTATTGGGTAAGGTACCAGAGACGTCTTCCCAGGTTCTTCCACCATCCGATGACCTCAGGAATGGCGGATTATTGGGTGGCGAATGATCATAGATCTCGGTGGCAATGTAAAGTTTACCGTTTACGGGGTCTTCTTCTATGTCCCACGGGATTAGTCCCTTGGCAGCCACCTGGTAGGAATAACAGGTCCACGTCTCCCCTCCGTCCTCGGATTTAAAGATTCCATTGGCGGTCTCACTGTCTTCCCAACTGACACCTACATACACCGCATGATCCACCTCGCTTATCAGGAGAGAACTAATAGGTCTGGAAAAAGTATGAAGCGAAAACCAGTTTTTCCCGTAGTCTTCAGACCGATAAAGGGTAAATCCCGACCCTACCCATATGCGGGCGGGATCAAAAGGATCTATCTCCAACGCTGGCGAAAAGCCGGACAAATGGTTTTCCCAACTCACCCCTCCGTCTCTCGTTACATAGATCCCGCGCCAGGCGGTAACCAACCACAAATCATCATTTTCGGGGTGAATCGTGATGGTATTCAGCAGGGAGTCACCCAGCGGTTGGCCCAAATACGTCAAATCCCATTGAGGAGCAGAGACCTCCTCTTTGTGGCAACTCCAAATGACAAGTGCAACGAGCGTAACAAGCAGGATGGTATTTTTGAATTTCATCTTCGTAAAATACGCCTAACCCGCAGGAAGCACAATGACCAAAATCATTCAATCGTACAATAAAATTAAAACAAAAACGCCTTTATCGACCAGTCTGCTGGCCCGATATCGTTTTCAAACGCCGCTTCTAGCCGTCGGGGGGAGCATTTTTTTAATCACCACCATCTGCCCCAAATGGTAGTGGTGGTGCTCTATCATACCGCATATATTGCGGTAGTAATTGCCGTACTTTTCGTCGGTGAAGACTTCCCAGAGCCGCTCCTCGGGTAGTTGTTCAATGAGGTTAGCCAGGTCGTCGGCATCGCTCCAGGTCTTATCCAACAGCCTTTCCCAGCCTATTTCAGACTGGATGGGCGGGAGGTCAAAGCTGTACTTGTCCTTGATCTCGAGGGTGCCACCCCGAAAAACCGGCAGGACGCCACTGACGTAATAATTCAGGTGAAAAACGAGGAGGGCGATGGTATTAACGGTTCCGAGCCCGGTGGTTGCCTGCTGCCAGGTGACGTCGGCTAAGGTCGTCTTTAGGTCCACTGCCGTCCAGTTGCCACCGTAATGGACAGCCCGGAAGTGCTGCGCTAGTTGTGCGGGTAAATTCATGGGTATGGTCTTTGTTTTTAATTAGGAAGTAGTCCCAAAGAAGGTTTTGACGCCTTAAAAATAAACGGTCCGCGGGTAAAAGTCAATTTTTTTTGCCAACGCGATTAAGTATTTGGACAATAAGAAACTTACATTTAAAAATTTATGTTATTTTATTTTGTAAAACAAACATTTTAAGGTATATTTACACGGTAAGTTGAAGGCAACTTCCTTTTGATCCCCTTTCAGCTTACTCATCGGTAACTACCCCTTGCGGCGGACATCTTTCGCCAGGCCAGCAAGGGCATTCAGCGGTTTTGTTTTCCTTGCTTGGTTGTTGGCAGTGCATAACTGGCAGCAATGGTGGTGGTTTGCCCCGTGTGACCAGTGGGTCGGAAGTGGGGCTGGCGTTCAGGCCTTGAGGGTGGGCCCCTCCCAAGGGGCTCCTATGCCCCGGCAAGAAATCTACCCGTTTCAGTCACCCTTCCAATCCTTATTATTCGCCGACCCCTAAGGGTCGCTATGGCCATAGCTCTTTCGCTTTAGCTTAGCCACAAAATTTGACCGCGCCTGAAACGTCTGTCTGATAGCCGACCCTATGACCCGTCCTTAATGCTTTTCCCCAATAAATGGCTTAATTTTGTATATTATTTCAGTAGTCTTTCAAAATCCAACTTAACGTGCAAAACCTACTCCTCCCACTATTCTGCCTGTTTTTACTCCCTCTATTTGCCCAGGTTCAAACCGTCGAAGACGACTTCGAAGGCAACGGGACCATCCTGAGCTGGTACGGCGACGACTGCGGCATGGACAATGCCGCGGCCAACCCTTTTCCCCAGGGCAGCAACACCTCGGCCACGGTGCTGGCCTACACCGATGCCGGCGGCCTCTACGCCAACGTAGGTTTCAATGTGTCGGATAATTTCAACCTATCGGTTAACCACACCTTTTCGCTGAAAATTTACGTGCCGGGCAGCAGCATCACTGGCCAGCAGCCCCGCCAGCTGTCGCTCAAGCTGCAAAACGGAACCCTGGAGCAGCCCTGGAGTACCCAGAGTGAGATCATCAAACCCATCGTCCTGGACCAATGGCAAACCATCACCTTTGATTTTGCCAACGATGCCTTTCTGAACCTGGAGCCCGGTTCCCCCGCTCCGACCAGCAGAACCGACTTCAACCGGATCATTCTGCAGGTCAATGGCGAGAACAACAACGACCTGGTGGTCGCCTACCTGGACGATTTCCTTTACGACGGAACGATTGGTTACGAATTCGACCCCTCCAACTCGATCTACAACCAACTGGTGTGGTCGGACGAATTCAGCGGCAGCGGTGCGGTGGACGCCACCAAATGGCACCACCAAACCCGGCTACCCAACGGAGAGAGCTGGTTCAATGGAGAAGCCCAACACTACACCAACCGCACCGCCAATTCCTCCGTGGCCGATGGCTTTTTAACGATCATGGCCAAAAAAGAGCAATTCACCGACCAGGGGCAAACCAAATCCTACACCTCCGCCCGGCTGAATTCCAAATTTGCCTTCACCTACGGACGCGTGGAGGTGCGGGCCAAACTGCCCATCGGCCTGGGCACCTGGCCCGCCATTTGGATGTTGGGTAAGAACATCAATGAACCCGGTGGCTACTGGGCCAGCACCCATGGTACCACTTCCTGGCCAGCCTGTGGCGAAATTGACATCATGGAACACTGGGGCTACAACCAAAACTACGTGCAGAGCGCACTCCATACCCCGTCTTCATTCGGCGGTACGGTCAACCTGGGTGGTATCTGGGCGACCGATGTATCCAACGTTTTCCACGTGTACGCCCTGGAATGGTCGCCGGAAGCCATGGAATTCAGCATCGACGGCAATGTATATTACACCTACGCCCCCAACCCGCAGAATGCAGCTACCTGGCCATTTGATGCCGATCAATATCTTTTGTTAAACGTGGCCATGTCGGGCTCCATTGCCCCCAATTTCACCCAGAGCCCCATGGTGGTAGACTACGTCCGGGTGTACCAGGAAAGTCCGACCGCTACGGCCGAATCAGCCGCGCTACCCAACGTTCGCTTGTTTCCCAATCCGGTAGTGGACAAATTGAATATGCGCGTTCCGGCCAGCCTGCTGGGTGCACAGGTGACAGTTTACACGGCGCTGGGCCAGGCGATCGCTACCTTTATCCAGGAGGAAGCAACCATGACTTTGGATTGGTCGGCCTACCCCCAGGGAACGTATTCCCTGACCTATACGACCAGCGCGGGGCAGACCACTTACAAGGTCGTGAAGCTATAAGCCACCGCATAAAACAGAAGGAGCAGCCTTCAAAAAGAAAACTGCTCCTTCTATTTTTATCCAACGGCTCAGCTAACATCAGTTGCTGCGCACTAGTACTGCACGTACACGACCACCTTTTCTTCAAAAAAATCACCGGCAAACATTTTCTGGATGGGGTACACTTCCGTGTACGCACTGCGGGGCAGGGTTTTAATCTCGGCCTTGACATCGCCTCCTTTCAGGGCAATCAATCCATTGGGCAGGCCGTGCCGTTGTTCGTCTTTGATGAGCGGCATGCTCCAGAGCACCAGCTTTTCCAGCGCAGCTACGGCGCGGGTAACCACGAAGTCAAAAGATTTTCCTTTGCGTTCTTCGGACCGTTGCTGCCGGGCTTCCACGTTTTTCAAGCCGAGGGCTGCGGCCACTTCATTGACGACCGTGATTTTTTTCTTGATGCCGTCAATCAGCACAAATTCAGTCTCAGGAAACAAAATAGCCAGAGGAATGCCTGGGAAACCACCACCGGTGCCCAGGTCGAGTACGCGCGTACCGGGTAAAAACTGGAGTACTTTGGCGATGGCCAGGCTATGCAAAACGTGGTGGGGGTAAAGGTTGTCAATATCCTTACGGGAGATGACGTTGATTTTTTCGTTCCACTCGCGGTACAGGGGGTCCAGTTGTCCCAACTGGGCTTGCTGAATCGCTGATAGATCAGGAAAGTAAGTGAGTAGCTGTTCCATCGTCTTTTAATTGACCGTGCCTTAAAATTCAAATAGCCATTCTTCCCAGTTGATCCCAAAACCACCCCACAGCGGGGTTTCCGGCGGGGCGACCCGCAGTTTTTCTTCCTGCCCGGTACGTGGATGGGTGAAGATCAACTCCAGGGCGTGCAGGTCGATGCTGCGGTCGGGATTGCGGCGGCGGAAGCCGTATTTGGCATCTCCCCGGATAGGGCAGCCGATGTGCGCCAATTGAGCGCGTATCTGGTGGTAGCGGCCGGTCTGCAAGTCAATGCGCAGCAAAAAATAGCGTTCGCTCTGCGCCAGCAGGGTATACCCCAGGCGAGCTTCCTGGGTATCGGTGGTGGGTTCGTCCAGTACGACGGTTCGGTAGTTGCCTTTTTCCTTTTTCAGGTAGTGCACCAACTCGCCTTGTTTTTCGGGGGGCGCCACCGCTGTAATGGCCAGGTACGATTTACGCACCTCGCGCTCCCGAAACTGGCGGTGCAATTCCTGCATGGCATCTTTGCGCTTGGCAAATAGCACGATCCCGCTCACTGGCCGATCCAGGCGGTGAATCAGGTGCAGGGACGTCTGGCTGTAGGTAGACCCCAATTGCAACAAAGACGGATCTTCGGTTTGGTCGGGTTGAACCGGAATGCCGTTGGGCTTATTGAAGGCAATCAGGTGGTGGTTATTGTAAATAACGGCATCACCGATCGCGATATATTCTGACATATTGGTGGAAAAACTTGTTTAATTAATTCCAGTCGGCATCATCCTTGTCCGCAACAGACCCGGCTACATCATCATCCGCATCATCGTCGTCATCATCATCCGCATCGTCATCGTCATCAAAGTCGGCGTACTCTTCGTCCTCCTCTTCTGAGACAATGTCCAACACATTGGATTGCAGGGAATAATCAAAAAACTGCTCAAAGGCTTCCCAATCCAGCTTTTCGGGCCACTCATCCATATTTTCGCACCACTCCTCCAGGGAGTTTTCAAAAAATACGAGGAAATTATTCTCCAGCCACTGGCGGGCTTCTTCGAGGTCGTCCATCTCCGGGATCAGGTACACATCGGTATTATCGTCCAGCATACCGGCTTCGTAAGCAATGGGATCGGCAGGATAAATTTTGTTTATCCAGTTGATCATCGACTGGCTAGGTCGGATTAAGAGGACATAACGATTAATGGCATAAAATTCCGACATGGCTATTTTTTTTTGAACAAACAAACATCCGCTTTTTAAAGGGAAAAACGGTGCTTATTACTAAAAAACGAAATTAATAGGCTTAATTTACACAAAATAACCCTTTCTCCTCCGCTTTAGGACAGAAAAGGATCAGCTGCAAATCAATACGACCAACCATGTACTGTTACCTCAACGGCAAAATGCTGCCCACTCACGAAGCATCGCTGGGACTCAACGATTTGGCGCTCCTGCGTGGTTACGGCATTTTCGACTTTTTTGTCTTCGAGCATTTCCACCCCCGTTTCCTGGAAGACTACCTCGACCGGTTCTTCCGCTCGGCTGCCTACCTGGGGCTGCAGTCGCCCGTTTCCCGAGCTGACTTTCGCACCAGCATTCTGCAACTCATCGCCGCCAACCAACAGGAGAAAGGAGGTATTCGGCTCGTCCTCACCGGCGGCTATTCCGATGACGGCTTTACACCGGGCCTCGGTAATATCTTTATTCTGCAGTCGGCCTTTGTCGTACCGCCAGCGCACCAGTTTGCCACCGGCGTGCGGGTGATGACCTACCAACACCAGCGCGAACTACCCCTGGTCAAGTCGTTAAACTACCTGACGGGGATCAACCTGCTGCCTACCTTACGCGAACAAGAAGCTGACTTTGTGCTTTTTCACGACGGCACCTACGTCCGCGAAAGCGACCGCTCCAATTTTTTCATCATCAACGAGACCGGCCAACTCGTTACGCCCAAAGAAAAAGTACTTGCGGGCATTACCCGGGCCAAGATCATCGAACTGGCCAAAGCCCTGGGTATTCCGGTTGCCGAACGGGAGATTCCGCTGGAAGAATTGGCTACTGCCCGGGAAGCTTTCCTGACCAGCTCCACCAAAGGCGCCCTACCCGTGACCTTGCTCGACGGCCAACCCGTTGGCGATGGCCAACCCGGACCAATAAGCCAGCAGCTACAGACCGCGTTTCTTGACCTCGTAGAACGGTCGCTGCTGGTAAAATGAGTGGTATTTCGATAAGCTGCTTATATTTAGTGTTTGATTAGTAATGAAGCGTCAAAACCCACTTAAACCGTATGATATGACCAGCATCGTCAGCAAGCCTTGGAGCCCAATTTGGCAGCACCGCCGCCCTTACTTAAACCGTATGATATGACCAGCATCGTCAGCAAGGCCGAACAGTTTGTGAAACAACTGCTGCAGGACAACCTTACCCCCGATCACTACTACCACAACCTACCCCATACGCTGGCAGTAGTGGATGCTGCCCGTTTGCTCTCGGCCCGCCACGAACTATCGGGGCAGGCCTGCGAGACCATCGAGCTGGCGGCCTGGTTTCACGATACAGGCTTCACCCAAACCTACGAAGGACACGAAGAGGCCGGGGTAGAAATCGCCAAAGCTTTCCTGACCAACGAAGGCTATCCGCAGGAAAATCTACCTACCCTGGAACGCTTGATCCTGGCCACTAAAGTGGGCCACCAACCCAACGATGAACTGGAAAAAATTATCCGCGACGCCGACCTGAGCAATGTGGGCCGAGCCGACTACCTGGCGCTTCTCTCCGGGTTGCGCCACGAATGGGAGGTCTTCCGCAACGAAATCCACAAAGACCGCGCGTGGTATCAACTCAACTACGAATTCGTCAGGAACCACAAATACAATACCGCTATTGCCCAGGAAATTTATGGTATCCAACACAAACAAAACGAGCTCACTTTAAAGAAACTGGCGGCCAAAAAGAAGAAGAAAAAAAAGAAGAAGCCCGAAAAAATAAATGACCGCACCGGCGACACCATCGGCACCAATCGCAGTGCACAGATGATGTTTAAAACCGCCTTGCGCAACCACATGGACCTCAGCAACCTGGCCGACAACAAAGCCAACATCATGCTTTCGGTTAATGCCCTGATCGTCACCATTGCCGTACCGCTGGCAGCGGGCTACGTGAATGATGCCCCCCACCTGATGGTCCCCGTCATCATCTTACTGCTGACGTGCCTGTGCTCTATGATCTTTGCCACCCTGGCCACCCGCCCCATCCCCATGACCGGGCTTACTACCCAGGAAGATATCTTGCAAGGACGCTCCAACCTTTTCTTTTTTGGCAACTTCTACCGCATGAGCCTGCCGGAATACGACCAGGGAATGAACAACGTCATCAAAGATGACGACAGCCTGGAGTCGGCCATCAAACGCGACCTCTATTTCTTGGGCCGCTCACTCGGAAAAAAATACAACCAGTTGCGCATTTGCTACAACCTCTTCATGATCGGGGTCGTATTATCCGTGGTGTTATTCGGGGTGAGTTATGCCATTTTTCAGTAGGTTGGTCTGGGCGCACGCCTCCACAAAAACAACCAGCCCAGCCCGGCAAGCAATAACCCCAAAAACTCCCGGGTCAGTTCTACGTGTGGCGCTTCGGCCTTCATTGTCCCAACGATGGTAGGCATCCCCATCTTCACCCAGTGGATAAAATCGGGCAACAAACTCAGCATCCAACCTAGAATAATCACCAGCCCCAGTTGTAGCAGCAGGGGCGGCAAAGGCCGGAAATTGGTGACGACGAATAAGACACCCGTCGTTCCGTAGAGTAGCATCCAAGCCAGGGGATCCGGATCATTGAGTTGCACGGCGGCAAAGAAGAAGTACAGCGCCGCCAGGGTCAGGCGTAAAATCATAGGCGATAATTGTCCGCGATGATTAAAAGTTTATCCGGTAACTGAGCAACGGAATAAATTCCAATTGGTAGCGGGTGTTCACCGCATCCAGTAGCCGGTCATAATAGGTGTAAGCCGTATTTTGCTGGCCCGTCACGTTCTGGATATCCAGAGAGAGCATGGAACTCCAGTGCAAGCGGTTTTTTTGAAAGTAGAGTCGTATATCCGTACGAAAATAGGCCGGCAGTTGCTGGGTAAAACCCGTATCGTAGTCAAAAACCGTGGTGCGAACCGCCCGGGAGTTGTCCAGTAAAATCGGAGCAGCCCGCAAGCCACCGTTGTACTGGATCCGCACATTAAAACCAAACCGGTTGAACTGGCCCTTACGATCCAGGCCACTCCACTCCTTACCTAGCGTCAGGGTAGCGGCGTAGTCGTGGGCAAAGCGGGTTTTCACCCAGTCGCCGTTGGTGTTTTCGTAGCGGGCATCGAAGATGGAACCGCTGAGCACATACCACCAGTTGCCCGTCGCAAATTGCTGTAAGCTGGCCTCCACGCCGCGTGTACGCCCCCGCGTGGTGCCGGGCGTAGCCAGCTGCATGAGCTCCAGTTGGTTAATTTCCGAACGGGCAGCCTGCCCCGTAAATGCCGACAATTGCTGCTGGTACACCTGAAGGGTCAGCTTGCGATCGGCCTGAAGCAAATAGGTCCAGAACAAGCTCGCCTGCTGCGCCTTGCGGGGGCGAAAAACCGGGGTATAGGGCGAAGGAGCCTGGGTACTCACGCCGTATTCCGCTCCCAGGATGTTTTTTGCACTGGCCAGGTAACTGACGGACAGGCGGGGTTCAAAATAGGTCTTTTGTTCTTTTTCGTTAGCCCAAAAGCTGGTGCGTGCGCCCAGTTGCAGGAGCACTTTCCTGACCTGGAACCGCCAGTCGAGGTAAGGACTAACCTGATAGATGTCCGAAGAGATATCCAGCAAACCTTCCAACAACAAGGGGAATTCGCGTGCTACCCGCTGATCCAGGCGGAGCATTTCTACTCCAAGCGTTAAGCTGCCAAAAGGCAACAACTTGCGCCGGTAGCTGATTTGCAGCGAGGTCTTTTCCTGCCGCAGGTTGTCCCATTCGCGGGCAGGTAGATCGGCTGCCAGGGCCAGCCGTTCTGTCCGCAATCCAGACCAGGCACCCGCCAATCGCCACAGGCCTTTTTCCTGGTGTGGCCGCGTCCAACTGAAGCCGACCGTCGCCATCTCCGAAGAGAAGTCGATGGTGTTGTACAAATCTTTTTCGGTTCCCCATTCGGTCGTATCCGTTGGCGGGAGGAATACATTGCTGCTTTTCCCCAACAACCCAAAAACAGCCAGGCGGCTGCCCGCCGCGCCAGGCACGAGGAACTTAAAGCTCAAATCCTGAAAGCGAATATCTTCGTTGCCAAATTGTGCCCCCAGGTCGGTGAGCAGCCCCGTGAAGGAATAGCGATAATTGATGAGGTAGGAAGCACCCCCTGCCCGGAAAGGCCCTTCGGCGGCCAGGTCTATCCCGATCAGGCCCGCCTGCAGGGTATATTCTGCCTTTTCGTTGTTACCGGTCCGCAGGCGCATATCCAGCAGGCCGCCCGTGGCGTTGCCCAGCGCGGCGGAGTAGGTCCCCAGGTAGAAACGGCCTTCTTCCAGCAATTGGCTGCTGATGGCATTGACGCCACCACCACTCAATGAACTGCGGTCGGAGAAGGTGCCCGCGTTTGCCGTGTGGTTGGGATTAACAATTTCCAGTCCTTCCAGCCGCCAGTTTAGCCCCAGCGGCGATTGTCCGCGAATGATGAGGTGATTGGCCTGGTCGTCGGCCCCTACTACCCCGGGATAAGCCTGGGCAAGTCGCGCCGGGTCATTGAAGGTAGCAGGAAAACGGAGGGTTTCCTCCTGGGTAAGTCGCAACAGATTAGGCGAAACGCTCCCTTGCGCCGTCCGGCTACCTTTAACGGTAATCGTGGTCAGGCTGGTTGGTGCTTCTTCCAGTTCAATATCCAGTACCACTTCCTTGCCAGCCGAAACAAGGACTTCCTGCAACTCCAATTGTTGGTAGCCCAAATAAGCCACCTGCAACTGGTAGCGGCCCGGATCCAGGTCGGAAAAACGAAAACGCCCCAACGAATCCGTATCGGCGCCTCTGCCCAAATTCTTCAGTAAAACGGTAGCCCCCACCAGGGGCTGGCCATTGTCGGCATCGGTAATACTACCGCGCAGGGTGGCTTGGGCCGACAGGGTAGTGAGGACAAATAAAAGGGAAAGGGTCAGGCAGAACTGTTGCATCTTGGGTAAGTGTTTATTTACAAAGATGCAAATTCTTTGGCTAAAACAGGACTAGCTAGGAGGCTACTTTCGGTAAGCTAATGGTAAAAGTAGCGCCTTTGCCCTCGTCCGAACGCTTGACAAAAATTTTCCCGCCGTGGTATTCCTCCACAATTCGCTTGGTAAGACTCAACCCCAGGCCCCAACCGCGTTTCTTGGTCGTGAACCCTGGTTGAAATACCCGTTTGTGATTCCCCGGCGGAATCCCCTTACCCGTATCGGTAATGTCGATGTAAACAAAATCGGGGTCTTCGTACACCTCCGCGCTAATCTGGCCGCGGCCATCCATGGCGTCGAGGGCATTGCGGAGGAGGTTTTCTATTACCCAATCAAAAAGCGGTGGATTGATGCTTACGGAGATGTAATACAATTCCGGGTCCGGAAAATGAAAGCTGACCTTGCGGGAGGCGCGCTTTTCCATGTAATTTTTACACAGGGCCAACTCCTGGTATATATTGACGGGGCTGAGTTTCGGGGCTGAGCCAATCTTTGAAAAGCGATCGGCAATCAGCTCCAGGCGTTGTACGTCGTTGCGCAACTCCCCGACGATCTCCATGGTTTCGTCGTCTTCGGGGCGCAGCAGTTTCAGGTGTTCAATCCAGGCAACAATCGCCGAGATCGGTGTGCCCAACTGGTGGGCCGTCTCCTTGGCCATCCCTACCCACACCCGGTTTTGCTCCGACTTCCGCGAAGAATTGAGGCTGATGTAACCAAAAACGATAAAACCGCCGATCAGCAAAAACTGAACAACAGGAAAATAGCGGAGTTGCTGCAGGATTTTGCTTTCGCCAAAGTAGATCTTGGTGCCAAAACTTTCGATGGGAACTTCCCCGCTGGCAATGAGTTTTTCGAGTTCTTTTTGTAGAAAGACCTTATTGGTGTCGCGCTCCTCGCTGCCCCAGTTGCTGCCCCAATCCACCAGGCCCCGGTCATTGGCGATGATGACCGGAATGGTCGTGTTAGATTGCAAGATTTCAAAATGCAAGGTGAAATCACAGTATTCTTCGGCCTCCGGATCGGATTCATTGACCTCATTGATGTCTTCCTGGGCCAGGGCAAAAAAACGGGTATTGTTCATCTCCACCACGGCGAGGCGTTCGGCCATGTAGCTGGTATACCAGATGGAGAAAACGACAATGGCCAGCCCCAGAAAAGCCAGGTACAATTTTTGTCGCGATTTTTGTTGGTACATATCCATTTTGCTGATTAAGGGCCGAAGAGTTGCTATGAAGTTAAACGCATTTTCCTTACGGTTGATTTTGTTGCCAAAACATTTCGCTGCGCAACAGGGCGTTTTCGCGAATATTCAGGTAATAGATATTCAGGTCACCCGGATGGTAATTTTTGGTTTGCAACAACCAACTGCCTTTGAATTTGGGTTTCGATGCCCACAAAATCGACCCGTGGACCTGGGCGTCCGACGCCGCGGGCAGGATCGTCTCAAAAGGTCGGAGCACTGCACCTTCGTTCAGGGTAGCGGCAGCGTAGGTTTCGCTGGTGGTCCACAGTAGCGGATTGGTTACGACGGTGCCGGGCAGCACCCTCTTGGGTTGGGTACCCCGCTTAAACGTCCGCCAGGCCACGTAACAGCCCGTGTCGGTACTGTCCTGGCAGGGCACCAGGGTCTGGAAAGAAGTAGCGGGCACGGCGATCCCTACCACGTAGGCAGCAACCAGCTGTTTGGCCAACGGCTTCCCGTCAAAAAATTCCTGGAGCAGCCGAATAGCGTGGGTTGTACCTTGGCTGTGCGAGGCAATAATAATGGGCCGCCCCTGGTTGTGGTTGGCCAGGTAGTAGCGGAAGGCTTGCCGCACATCACCGTAGGCCAGGTTGAAAGCCCGCTGGGCACTGAGGGTATCTTCGGTGAAGTAGGCGTGCAGGTGAGCCTGTCGGTAGAAGGGTGCAAAAATCCGGCCCACCCCATTGAAGATGGTCGCCTGGAATTTGATGGGGGTATTGGCTGTGCGTTCGTTCAACTCCGCATCCCGCACGGGGCCATTCCACAGTTTTTCTCCTTTCCGGCCCACGTAAGTGGTGGGGTGCAGAAAAAAAACATCGACCCGGGCATCAGCCTGGACATTGGTCAACCCGGTTGGCGTGAGATCGGCAGAATCCACCTGCCAGGGCAAGGCCGCCCAGTACCGATCCTGGCTGTAATCGGGCGCCACCGGTACCCATTCAGAAGCGAAGGCATCCCGGGGGTGAACCCGGCAATTGCTAAAAAAAAGAACGATGAGCGCCAGGGACGCCACCAGGAGGATGGGACTTTTCATAAGGTACTTTCTGGGCAGCATAGGAGATTGGTGTAAGCAATAAAGACAAAATTAACGGTCACCCGGGAATAGACAAGCTAAATTGCAGCAATATCATGGACAATGCGCTATTTTAGAGCTGATATATGCTAGTTTGCAAAAAAAAACTAACCCATGAAATCACTACCCATTCTCCTTTTCTGCTTACTGCCGGTTTGCTTACCTGCCCAGACCTCTGCCGCCGAAGAACAAGCCGTCACCGAGGTCATCACCACTTTATTCAGCAGCATGCTGGCGGGCGATAGCGCCGCAGTAGCACCGCTTTTTCACCCCGCTGCCCGCCTGCAAACGGCGAGCTACAATAAAGCCGGAGAATCTATCCTGGAAGACGGCAACATCAGCGCCTGGATGCACGGCATTGCCACCAGTCCGGCTGGCACGCTCGACGAACGCCTCACCTCCATGAAAATTGCCCTTGATGTCCCCCTGGCTACCGTCTGGACAGACTACCGCTTCTTCTTCAAGGGCCAGTTTCACCACTGCGGCACCAACGCCTTCCAGCTCGTGAAGACGGCTGCTGGCTGGCGCATTCACCAGGTGACCGACACCCGCCGCCAAGACAATTGTCCGCCGTCAAAACCGGAGGTGGTTCATGCTTTTCTCGATAACTGGCACCACGCTGCCGCCGTCGCCAATGCCGACGCCTTTTACGGCGCCATGGCCGCCGATGCCATCTATCTCGGTACCGACGCCAGTGAACGGTGGCTGCGCGACGAGCTGCGTGCCTGGGCCCAGTTTGCTTTCGACCGGGAGTCGGCCTGGGCATTCACGGCCTATGACCGCCACCTCTACTTCAGCCAGGACGAAAATTACGTCTGGTGGGAAGAAAAACTCACTACCCAAATGGGACCCTGCCGGGGCTCAGGCGTAGCGCATTTCGAAGACGGCCACTGGCGCATCAAGCATTACAACCTGGCCCTGTTGGTGCCCAACGACAAAATGGATAGCGTCAAAGCCCTGATTGGTGGAAAATAGGAGAGTGAGCCCGGACAGCCGGATTTACTGCTTCACTACCTTCCAGATGCCCTGGTATGCACCTACGTCTATGCGCAGCAGGTAGGTACCCGCGGGCAGGGCACTGATATCCAGCTGTGTGGTCCAGCGATTCCCGTTTTTTTGCGACTGCTCGCTGAGCAGCGTACGCTGGGTGAGGTCCAGGATTTGCACCAGGAGTTTACCTTGCCAGGAACCGTTTAACTCCAGTTGCAGCAAGTCACTTGCCGGATTGGGTGACAGTCGGAGGGCTGTCGCCGGAATCCGTTGCTCGTCTACGCCCACCACGCTGGTATTGATCTCCAGCACATTGCTGTAAGTCGAGATTTCTGCTTCGTTGTAGGCCAATATCCGGTAGCGGTAAATTTCGTCCAGGACCAGATTTTCTTCCACAAAGGTCAGGGTATTCGCGGGTAGGTCGGCCCGTATCTCAAATGCCGTGCTGCCGGGCGGAATCCACTCCAGCCGGAAGCCGGTTTCATCGGGCGAATTGTGGCTCCAGGACAGCTGGTAGCTGCTGGCGTCCAGCTGGGTGGCAGTCAGGTTGATGGGGCTAGCCAAGCCGCTACAGTTGGTAGCAATCTCGTTGGCCGTACCCTGGCGTACGGTGGGCAGCAGCGGGTAGAACGCATCGCCCGGGCAAGCCGTACTGCACCCGTCGCGGTGGCCAGAGATGTTCTTTAGGTTCAGGCCGGAACTGGGGTGGAAAGCGCTGCCCAGCGGATCAACACCACTGTCGCAAGCCTTCCAGGCCAGCAGGCGCTGCAGGTTGGTAATGGCATCTTCGGTGGGCGTAACGTTCGTGAAATCGCCCATGACGCAAACGCCCATGGTATTGCCATTCTTCCCGCAAAAGTGTGCGCCCAGGATATTGTTGCCCCGGCCTTCGTACACGACCCCATTGGGATCCACGAGGTAGTTGTAACCGATGTCGGACCAGCCGTTGCCGTTTACGTGGTAATCCCAAATGGAACGCACTACGGCCGCCCAGTTGGCAGACGTATTGCTGCCCGCCGAATGGTGGACAATCAGGTGGGTTACCACCGTAGTAGTCGGTGAAGGATTCTCCGGGCAGTCGCCAGCGGGGCACCAGGCGCTACGGAGGGTGACTGTTGGTTGGGCGCAGGGGCAGGCGAGTGGTTCATTGACCGGGGTCGGTGACACCACCGCAGCGGCAACACCCTCGCCAGGCGTGTAAAAATGCAGGATAGCACTTTGTGTTCGGTTACCGTGGCTGTTGATCCGCAGTTGGTAATACCGGTAGGTGGGTTCACCAAACTGAAGTTCGGTAATACCCTTTTCGTCATTGTGCTCATCGCGGAGCATGGCCTGCCAATCGGTCCAGCGCTTGCCGTCGGCAGAGAACCGCATAGCTGGAGCCAGGTCGCCGGTCGGCCATTCGATAAAGAAAGAAAAGAAAGGCGTTTTTTGGTCAAACGGCACGGTACCAGACTGGACAAAGGTGCTTTCCCCACGGGAAAGATCAAGCGCTACCGTGGTGCGTTGAGACTGCTGTGCCAGCAGAGATGACCCGTTCCACAACAGAAGAATAAATAGCAAAGAAAAAAATAGCCGCATAGCTTAAATTTTTGAGTTGGATGATCTTACCCGTAATCGATTAAAAAATCAACTGCTGTCTTTAAAACAGTAAAATAAGTGATTAGGCCCACGCAAAATGACTATTATTTCTTTTCACAAGACTTAATCTGTGATTATCAGGGACTAATGTTTGCGCCTGTCAGTTGGGCGACGTAATTTTGAATTTGTAATATCTTAAATCATGGTAGCTTTGTTTTAGCGTGTCTTGATTTACATAAAATCCTACCCACAACCACCTTCCCTTTTCAAAGATCCAACTTGCTTTAAATGAGGTATGAAAAAAAACGACGATCCCGGTCTTTCCTTTAACTGGCGAATATTCACCATTGCCGGCCTATTCATCGCCGTGACCCTTCTTTTCAGCGCCGATATCCAGGCTACCCGAAACGAGCAGACCTTTCACACAACTGAAGAATTTGCTTTCTTCACGACGCTGACCGACTCTCTGCCCCGTGGCTATAACGGCTTGTTTGCGGGTTCAGGTATGTGCGTGCAATGCCACGGCTTCGACACCGCCATGGTTGCCAGCATCGATCCGCTCGGCAACGACATCAATCTGGTCGACGACTGGCGCGCTACCCTCATGGCCAACTCCGCGAAGGACCCTTTCTGGCGGGCCAAGGTCAGTCACGAAGTTCTCGTCTACCCACAGCACCAGGCTGCTATCGAAACAAAATGCACGTCCTGCCATGCACCGCTGGGGCATTTCGCCGCTTTTCACCAGGGGGCTACCACCTATAGCATGGCGGAAATGTTCCGGGACAGCATCGCCCAGGACGGGGTTTCCTGCCTGGCTTGCCACCAGCAATCTGCTACCGACATCGGGAACCGCCATTCGGGCAACCTCCTCTTCGATACTGCCCGGGTTGCCTATGGGCCATTCACTTCGCCCCTCTCCTCACCCATGCTCAACGCTACCCAGTACGAACCCCTGTTTAGTGAACACATCAGCGATGGCGGATTGTGTGCAGGTTGCCACACCCTCATCACGGAAACCATCGACCTCGACGGCAACTTCACGGGTGCCACCTTCGTGGAACAGGCCACCTACCACGAATGGGTCAACTCCGATTACGAACGCAATAGCATCAGCTGCCAATCGTGCCATATGCCCGTCATTACCAAGGGTGCATTTTACCTGGCTGCCGGTATCGAGACGCCGCCCCGCGACCGCTTCTTTACCCACGAGCTGGCTGGCGCCAACGTGAGCATGCTGAAGCTGATGCGCGACAACAGCGCAGCCCTGCAAATTTCAGCTACCCCCCAGGATTTTGACAATGTCATTGCTGCTACCGAAAACATGCTCCGCTTCCGTACGCTGGACGTGGCGCTCACGGAATTGGAGCGCACCCCCGACACCGCTTTCGTTGCCCTGCGCCTGACCAACAAAGCGGGCCACAAATTCCCCTCCGGCTATCCGGCCCGCCGTGCTTTTGTGAGCCTGGTTGTCGCCAATGCCACTGGCGACACCCTCTTCCACTCGGGGGCCATGGACAACAACTTCGAGGTCATCGGCCACAATCCTACCTTTGAACCCCACTACGCCACTATCCGCGCCAGCGACGAAGTCCAGATCTACGAACAAGTGCTGGGCGACGTGAACGGCCAGGTGACTACCGTACTCACCCGGGCAGCTTTTGCCCTGAAGGACAACCGCCTGCCTCCCAAAGGATTCAGCAGGGACCACCTGGTATACGACACTACCCAGATTGCCGGGCAAGCCCTCCTGGATACGGACTTCAACGAAAATGAGCTGGGCGAAGGCACCGGCTCCGACGTGGTCTATTACCACATCCCCACCCAGGGCTTCCTCGGTGAATTATCCCTGACCGCAACCGTCTACTACCAGTCGATGCCCCCCAAATGGATGGCGCCGATGCTGGCAGAAAGCACCCCGGACATCGACCGCTTCCGACCCATGTTCAACGCCACCAACCGCCAACCCAGTCTGGTGGGCACCGCCGATCTTACCCTGAGCAGCCTGGTAGGTACGTCAAATCCCCAACCCGCACTGGAAGCCAGTATTCGGGTGCTGGGTAGCCAACAATTACAGATTTCCTGCCCGGCAGCAACAGAAATGACGATTTACAATTATTTTGGCCAAATTTTGCAACGACAACAGCTCGTGGCCGGTTTAAATAACATTGCACTGAACTGGAGCCAACAACTCGTCATTGTCCATTTAAGGCAGGGCAACCGTACCTTTGCCCGAACTTGCTGGCTGCCGTAAAAGCAACTCAACTATCTTCAACCATTTTCTTCTGTTTTTTTTGTAAAACTCATGCAATGAAGAACCATTTACTTCTTAATTTTTTCCTGATCTTAGCCATTGGAGGTAGCCTCCTGGCTCAGCCGGTCAGTTTTACCAACCGTAGCAACCTGCTGGCTAATATTGGTGGCTCCACCAACGACTGTGCCGTGGACATGAACGGCGACTTCCTCGACGACGTCGTGCGGGTACAGAATAACGGAATCAATATCGATTACCAGAAAAGCGATGGCACCTTCATCCACCAGTTCATGCCTGTAGCTTTGGGCAATTCGCCGAACTGGAGTATTTGTGCAGGTGATTTGGACGAAAATGGTTTCAACGACCTCCTCTTCGGTGGTGGCAACGCCGTTTCCTTCGTGATGGCCAACGCCGATGGGACCGCCTACGAAGAGCATATGATCAACGACTACATCTTCTCCCAGCGCTCTACCCTATTCGACATCGACAACGACGGCGATCTCGATGCCTTCGTCTGCCACGACGTCGACCTCAGCCACCCCTACCGCAATGATGGGGCCGGCAATATGGTGGAAGACCAGGACCTGATCCACACCATCAACCTACCTGGCAACTACGCCAACATCTGGGTAGATTACGACAACGACGGCTACACCGACCTCTACCTCACCAAGTGCCGGGGTGGCGCCTCTCCCGGGAATCCGGCCCGTACCAACGCCATGTACCACAACAACGGCGACGGAACCTTCACGGAGGTGGCCGCCGAGATCAATATGGCCGACAACGCACAGTCGTGGGCGACGGTCTTCGAAGATTTCGACAACGATGGCGATTTCGATGCGTTCATCGTCAACCACGATTTCCAAAACCGCTTCATGCTCAACGATGGTACGGGCGTTTTCACCGATACCATTGCATCCACCGGCATCCCGCCCCTCAATCTCGGCGCCTGGGAAAATGCTTCCGGCGACTTCAACAACGACGGTTTTATCGACATCTTCTCCGAACTGGCCAACCACCTCTACCGGAATAACGGCGACCTGACCTTTACGGGGCAGACGCTTCCTTTTGACGAAGGTGGCATTGGCGACTTCAACAACGATGGCTTCCTGGACGTTATCAACGGCAGCAACCTCTGGATCAACAATGGCAACGACAACAATTGGGTGAAGATCAACCCCCAGGGTATAATTTCCAATCGCAATGCCATTGGTGCCCGTATCCAGATCTACGGCGCCTGGGGCATGCAAATGCGGGAAGTTCGCGCCGGGCAGAGCTTCAGCCCCATGAGCAGCCTGTGTACCCACTTCGGCCTGGGTACCGCTACGGCTATCGATAGCCTGGTGATCAAATGGCCCTCCGGTATCCGGACCGTCATTGAAAACCCCGCTGTCAACACCATGCACAACATCTCGGAAATCAGCTGTACCCTGGACGCCGCTACCATTGGCGTAATAGGTGATTTGAATATCTGTGCCGGCGAAACGGTGCAATTATTGGCCCCTGCTGGTTTTGAGAACATCCTTTGGTCTACCGGTGTATCCAATCCCAGCCTGGAGGTTTCTACCCCGGGCACCTACGGACTGACGCTGATCGATGGCAACAACTGTGCTGCCATCGCGACCCCCGTAACGGTCAGCCTCGTGGAAGATGTTCTACCTACTATTTCCATCGACGGTGACCTCGCATTCTGTGCCGGTTCTGCCGTTCGGCTGAGCACCAATAGTAACGCCAACCCCGTTTGGTCTACCGGCGAAAGCGGTGCTGCCATCAACGTAACCGAAACGGGCTTGTACAATGTCAGTGTAGAAGCTTTGTGCGCAGCAGGCACCCTGACCGCCGCAGCGTCGGTGTACGTGGAAGTATTCACGGTACCCGCACCCGTAGTGGAAAGTGTAGAAGTTGACCCCACTGGCGTTGCCCTCCTGGTGGCCAGCGGCGAAAACCTGCAGTGGTACGCCGCCGAGACCGGTGGCGCCCCCCTGGGTGAAGGTGCTACGTATACCACCGAACCACTGACCGAAGATGTTACCCTCTACGTGGAAGCCAGCCAGATCTTTGGTGGCGAACTGCTGGCCGGTGGAAAACTGCTGGCCGAAGGACCGGGTGGTGTTCCCTCGGTGGGCGCGTACAGTTTCTTTGACGCCTACGAACTTTTCACCATCCTGACGGTCGACGTGCTTGTACCCGAAGGGCAGGCAGAAGGTATCCGTACCATTCAGCTGTTCGATGGCGCCGACAACCTGCTCAATTCTGCGGAAGTAGAACTGGTCACCGGCCTGCAAACGATTGAACTCAACTTCGAGGTTCCCGAAGGTACCGAATACTCGCTGCGCTGTGTAGAGAACAACCTCTTCCGCAACAACGGCGACGTCAGCTACCCGTATCCCATCGGAGACGTGGGGGCACTTACCACCTCCCTCTACGGTGACGGTTACTATTATTACTTCTACAACTGGCAGGTAGAAACACCAGCCTTCCCGTGTGTATCACCGCGCGTACCCGTAGAAGTGGTCATCGTTGACGTGGCCGAAATTCCGGAAATCGCCGAAATGCGCCTCTTCCCGAACCCGGCGCCAACGACCCTCAACGTAGCCCTGGTACTGGTAGAAAAAGCCGATCTGCAACTGACCCTGTCCAACGCCCTCGGCCAGCAAGTGTTCCAGCAGCAACTGGTAGTCGCTGCAGCAGGCTTGCGTACCCAGGATATCGATGTCAGTCAGCTCCCCGCCGGTGTATACCAACTGCAGGTGCGCCTGGGTGACCGCATCGCTACCCGTAAAGTAGTAGTCGAGTAACCTTTCCCTGGAGTAGACCAGGCCAAGGAATAA
>Ga0208544_10000620_pt1:0-25000 | contig 27073 bp, 9 predicted proteins | sample DEB08_DNA_9_FD_184526 | JGI IMG/M metagenome (GOLD analysis project Ga0208544, IMG submission 184526) | Aqueous microbial communities from the Delaware River and Bay under freshwater to marine salinity gradient to study organic matter... | ecosystem: Environmental > Aquatic > Marine >... | reverse complement strand
TTTATTATCTTCCCATATTCAAGGTTACTTTAAGAATAGGTTATCAAGAGACAGCTTTTGATAATTTTTTTTTGAAAAAAAGAAAAAGCAAACGGGACAAAGGAATTATCGTTCCGCAAGAGAGTCTCGTAGCTCAGCTGGTTAGAGCACTACACTGATAATGTAGGGGTCGGCGGTTCAAGTCCGCCCGAGACTACCAGTAACAAACCTGACTGGGGGATTAGCTCAGCTGGCTAGAGCGCCTGCCTTGCACGCAGGAGGTCAACGGTTCGACTCCGTTATCCTCCACAACTTTACAAAGTTGTGGCAACATAACATAAACAAGACAAGCAATAAATAAAAATATTACCTAAAAGCGGGGGTACGATTGGTTCGAGTCCAAAATATTTACAATGGATTCACTTCAGCTAGACTTAATAGCGCCAAATGAAACTGACAAGCTATATAGCGAAAAGTTAGTTAGAAGTGATAAAAAATCCAAAAAAGTTCATTGACAAGGATGGGAAGAGAAGTAGATACTATGATTAAGTGTAAGTATCGTAAGGTACTTATAGTATAAGTCATAGTAAACCAGCTTATATAGTTAACTTAATCGTTGAAAAACTATATAAGCAAGCAAAAGAGCAAAAAGAATAGGAAGCAAATAAGGGCGTACGGGGAATGCCTAGGCTCATGAAGAAGACGAAGGACGTGATAAGCTGCGAAAAGCTGCGGGGAGGTGCAAATGACCTTTGATCCGCAGATGTCCGAATGGGGAAACCTGGCTATTTGAAGAATAGTCGTCGAAAGACTGTAACCTGGAGAACTGAAACATCTAAGTACCCAGAGGAAAAGAAATCAACCGAGATTCCGTTAGTAGTGGCGAGCGAAAACGGATTAGCCCCAAACGATATATACAAATAGTGGAACTATCTGGAAAGTTAGACCAAAGATCGTGAAAGTCGAGTACACGAAATGCGTATATATCTTAAACGAGTAGGGCGGGGCACGAGGAACCCTGTCTGAATATGGGAGGACCATCTTCCAAGGCTAAATACTCTCATGAGACCGATAGTGAACAAGTACCGTGAGGGAAAGGTGAAAAGAACCCTAAGTAAGGGAGTGAAAAGACCCTGAAACCGTACGCCTACAAGCGGTCGGAGCATAAATTTATTTGTGTGACGGCGTGCCTTTTGCATAATGAGCCTACGAGTTACTCCTCAATAGCAAGTTTAAGGTGTTTAGCACCGGAGGCGGAGCGAAAGCGAGTCTGAATAGGGCGCTTAAGCTATTGGGGGTAGACGCGAAACCAGGTGATCTACCCATGGGCAGGTTGAAGTTCCGGTAGTACCGGAATGGAGGACCGAACCGATATACGTTGAAAAGTGTTCGGATGACCTGTGGGTAGGGGTGAAAGGCCAATCAAACCTGGAGATAGCTCGTACTCCCCGAAATGCATTTAGGTGCAGCGTTAATACTGAGTTTACCGGAGGTAGAGCTACCGATAGGGCTAGGGGGCTTCACCGCCTACCAACCCCTGACGAACTCCGAATGCCGGTAAATGTTTATTAGCAGTGAGGCAGTGGGTGCGAAGGTCCATTGCCAAGAGGGGAACAACCCAGACCATCAGCTAAGGTCCCCAAGTAATTATTAAGTTGATCTAACGAGGTGGGAATGCACAGACAGCTAGGATGTTGGCTTGGAAGCAGCCATTCATTTAAAGAGTGCGTAACAGCTCACTAGTCGAGCGTTCCTGCGCGGAAAATAATCGGGCATCAAATAATTCACCGAAGCTATGGATTTGTCTTCGGACAAGTGGTAGGGGAGCATTGTAGTGGGGTAGAAGGCGTGCTGTGAGGCATGTTGGACTAGCTACAAAAGCAAATGTAGGCATGAGTAACGATAAAACGGATGAGAAATCCGTTCGCCGTAAGACTAAGGTTTCCTCGTTCGATGTTAATCAGAACAGGGTTAGTCGGGACCTAAGGCAAACCCGAGAGGGGTAGTCGATGGACAACTGGTTAATATTCCAGTACTTGCATACACTAAAAAGGGGACGGCGTCATGTAGACTGCGCGTAGTGACGGATTACTGCGCTGAGGGAAAGGCTTAGGCTAGAACCGAGTAGTTGAGTTGACGTCCAAGAAAAGCCGAAGTATGCAACCCGTACCGTAAACCGACACAGGTAGTCGAGGAGAGTATCCTAAGGCGCTCGAGTGATTCATGGTTAAGGAACTAGGCAAAATCGCCCCGTAACTTCGGGAGAAGGGGCGCTCTGAAAATAAATTTAGAGCCGCAGTGAAAAGGCCCAGGCGACTGTTTAGCAAAAACACAGGACTTTGCAAAATCGAAAGATGAAGTATAAGGTCTGACACCTGCCCGGTGCTGGAAGGTTAAGGAAGGTACTTAGGAGCAATTCGAAGGTGCTAACTGAAGCCCCAGTAAACGGCGGCCGTAACTATAACGGTCCTAAGGTAGCGAAATTCCTTGTCGGGTAAGTTCCGACCTGCACGAATGGTGCAACGATCTGGGCACTGTCTCAACCATGAGCTCGGTGAAATTGAAGTATCGGTGAAGATGCCGATTACCCGCAACGGGACGGAAAGACCCCGTGAACCTTTACTACAACTTCACATTGTGCTTGATTATAAGATGTGTAGGATAGGTGGGAGACTGCGAAGGTGTATCGCTAGATATGTTGGAGTCGTCCTTGAAATACCACCCTTCTTATAATTAGGTTCTAACTCGGAGACGAGGACATTGTGTGGTGGGTAGTTTGACTGGGGTGGTCGCCTCCCAAAGCGTAACGGAGGCTCGCAAAGGTACCCTCAGCATGGTTGGTAATCATGCGAAGAGCGTATAAGTAGAAGGGTGCTTGACTGAGAGACCGACGGGTCGAACAGGTGCGAAAGCAGGCTTAAGTGATCCGGCATTTCTGTATGGATGGGATGTCGCTCAAAGGATAAAAGGTACTCCGGGGATAACAGGCTGATCCTACCCAAGAGCTCATATCGACGGTAGGGTTTGGCACCTCGATGTCGGCTCGTCACATCCTGGGGCTGGAGAAGGTCCCAAGGGTTGGGCTGTTCGCCCATTAAAGTGGCACGCGAGCTGGGTTCAGAACGTCGCAAGACAGTTCGGTCCCTATCTGTTGCGGGCGTAGGAATATTGCGGAGATTTGTCTCTAGTACGAGAGGACCGAGATGAACTGACCTCTAGTGTATCAGTTGTGGCGCCAGCTGCATTGCTGAGTAGCTATGTCGGGAACGGATAAGCGCTGAAAGCATCTAAGCGCGAAGCCAACTCCAAGATGAGTATTCCAGTTCTTCGGAACGAAGGGTCGTAGAAGATGACTACGTAGATAGGCTATAGATGGAAGTGCAGTGATGCATGAAGTCAAGTAGTACTAATTACCCGATAGCTTCCTTTTTTTCTTTTAGATTGGTGACTTAATCACTAACATAAGAAATAGCTTTAAATGGTTATATCGAAATCTCTTCCCATGTCAATGTTAATTACGATAAGGATATTGTAGTTATTAGTACTGAGGTCTGTTCAATGGAATGGCTGACTTTAAGACTATTAATAATAACTATACTAATGTACTCAGAAAGAACCAATAGAAAAACTAAAGAAATAGATGAGTCGCTGAAATAGTTCAGGGCGAGAAGCGAGAGTTTCACATCAAAAGACTAAGGTGGCTATAGCATAGGGGATCACCTTTTACCATTCCGAACAGAGAAGTTAAGCCCTATAGCGCTGATGGTACTGCCCTTCATGGGTGGGAGAGTAGGTCGCTGCCTTTTTTTTTACTCTTTTTTAATGATGATAGAGTAAGTAAAACAAAAGAATCATGATAAAACGTTTCGACGGAAACAATAAAGCTCAGCCTCTCGGTTGGGCTTTTTTTTTGCCTAGTCCATTCCTCCATCCTCCTTTAGTTAAATTTAACCTTCCTTCTCCCCCCTAAAAAAGGCAGAGGGGTGATTGGTTCTAACTTTTTAACTTAAATAGCAATATCAACTTTAATTTCAATCACAATTCGGATAAAAAGAGACTAAAATGGTCAATTTCAATCTGATTCCCCTCTTATTGAGGTTGGAATTGTCATTGCTATTGAAATTTTTTATTCCATTTTTAGAACCAATCACTCCTGCTAAAAAGGGAAGAAATATTATTTGATAACTATTTAGTCAATGAAAGGAAAGGAGCACTAAATTTCAAAATTTAGTAAACCTCAACTCCTTCTCCTTGAATATTGGCGAATTTTTCCCAACAAATATACGAAAACCTATTATTTGTAATATATTAGGCATTGATTTTGTATTGTTTATGAAAGGGTATGCTCATTTCTCTTTTCGAAATACCCTACCTTCAACTAATCTCACATCTAACTAATCTCCAATAATTTTATTATTAAAAATGATGTTAGCTAATCCTGACATTTGATTCTATAGAAACAATTCTATTTGAACAAGAAGTAGCACAATTATTACACACTATTTTCCTATGAAACAACACTATATCCCTTACTTGAAAGGTTTATGCTTTTTTGCCTTTTCTTTGCTGACATGGCAGGAATTAACAGCTAGCCTTTTAGCACTAGATTCAGATTATACCTTAGCATGCAATGAAACAATTTATTTAAGCCTTGATAATAATTGTGAAGCGGTTATTACGCCTGATTTACTAATAAATAGCACTACTTTAAGTAATCCTTACCGTATTTTTATAACGATGCCTATTGATTCTCTAGGAAATAATTACTCTAATAATGACACGGATAGGGTTAAGTTATTGAAAATAGGTGAGTATATTTATAAGATTATGGACGATTTGGGGAATGCTTGCACAGGGAATATAATAGTGGAAGACATCATTGCACCAGTCGTTATTTGTTCCAATGATTTGGTTATTTCTGCTGCTAATGAGGAAGGAGTTATTTTAGATGCAGAAACGGTAGACGGAGGTAGTTTTGATGATTGTGGTCAGATAACTAAAGCTATTCGAATAAAAGGAATGGATACCACTTGGCAATCTGCTATTTTTTTACCCTGTGAATTGATTGATAGTCTGCTTAGGATAGAATTGAAAATAACAGACGCAGCGGGAAATGAAAATTTTTGCTGGGCATCTGTACAATTAACGGATAAAATAAAGCCTACATGCCAAAATTTGCAAGATGAAGTGATTACTTGTGATGTGACTAAAGCCAACGACTATGGGCAACCTACTGACGCAAATAATAATAAGGTATTTGAGGAGGAGGAATGGCAAAATATGACGGTTAATCAACAATCTATTTATAATGAGACTTTTGGTTTTCCTATTTGCATGGAAAATATAACCTGTAAAGACTTTTTTGTAGAACAGCAATACCAACGATTGGAAAATGCTTGCGGAAGAGGACAAATTAGACGTAGATACCGTGGTGTAGATGCACAAGGAAATATTGGAGATTGGGCAACGCAACAAATTATGGTAAATTACCAAGCAAATTGGACGATTACTTTTGCACCAGATTGGGAAGGTAGTTGTAAGGAGACAATTCCTCCTCCTTTTATTGCTTTTCAGAATGGGGCTTGCGATAATTTAAGCTTTAATGTTACCGAAAATACTTTCCCTGCCGACGAAGATTATTGTATAAAAGTGGAACGGATTTACCAAGTTACCAACCCTTGTTTATTAAATCCAGTTACTACTCCTTTGACCATTTTAAGATTGGAGGATAGGAATGGGAATGTTGGAGATTCCTTGAAAATTAGTAGTGATAGTTTAGGAGGAAACGCTCATTTTTTCTATAAACAGATACTAAAAATTCGCTCAACTGAAAAGCCTAACTTGACGATTCAAAATATTGAAACTTGTTTAGCTGGAATACCTATAGATTCTATTTTTTTAAAAGTAGATAGTTTAGAGCACTGCGCTGAAAATAGAACTTTTAGGGCAGTAGCTACAGATTGCATAGGTAATTCAATTGCTAGATTTCAATGGGAGTTTTACGAAAATGAGCGACTAATAGATAATGGCATTGGTGCTGCTTTTACAAAGGCAGTTTTGCCAAATATTGATTATACCGTTCAATTTACAGCGATAGATGCTTGTAATAATGAAACCGTAGAACGTCGGGATTTTACTTTTTTAGATTGTGTGCAACCAATCTTATTTATTCGAACTAGATTGGCTTTGGAACTAAAAGAAAAAGAGCATATAATTAAAGCAGCTGATTTTGATATTGGTAGCTATGATAATTGTACCGATAAAACTACTTTACTAAATAATTTTAGAATATGGCATGATAAACTAGGTTTTGATTATCCTGAAGATTTAGCAACTATTAAAACATTACCAGCAAGTATTACCTTTACTTGTGCGGAACTAGCTACACAAGAAGTTTTTATCTATACTTTTGATGCGGCAGATAATTTTGATTTTGTATCTGCTTTTGTCATTATCCAAGATAATCAAGAATCTTGTTTGGTACGAGATAGAGCTAGTGTTACAGGACAAATAATGACTGAAAAAGGAGGATTAATAGAACAGGTAAATATTAATTTATCTGGTGCGATGAAATTGAATAAAGTTACCAATGATAATGGACAATATCTATTTGATTTACCAAAAGGTCAAAATTATACAGTTGAGCCTTCTAAGGACATTCATCCTTTAGCTGGGATTACTACCTTCGATTTGATTTTAATCAATAAACATATTTTAGGGATTACGCCTTTTTCATCGCCCTATCAACATATTGCTGCGGATATTAATAAATCAGGTACCATTACTGCTTTTGATTTGGTACAATTACGACAATTAATCCTGAACATTATTACAGATTTTCCAACTAATAGCAGTTGGCGATTTGTGGATAATAGCTACGAATTCGTGACTCAAACGCCAGAAAATGAACCTTTCGCTGAAAAAATAGCCATAACTAATATAGCAGCAGACCATATAAATTTTGACTTCATCGGCATTAAAATTGGCGATATTGATGGAAGTTCTGCTGTACCTAATGATTTGGATAGTTCGATTGGAAGAGCAAAGCAAGAAACCTTTCCATTTATAATAGAAGACCAATTAGTTAAATCAGGGCAGCAATTTGACCTACCATTTATTGGCTCGAATGTAGAACATATAGAAGGTTTACAATTTGCTTTAAATTTTAGTGGATTAAACTTAATTAACTTAACGGAAGGAATAGCGACTGCTGAGCATTTTAATTTAGAGAAATTAGATCAGGGATATTTGATGATAAGTTGGCATAAAACAGTAAACTTAATAGCTAATCAACCTTTATTTACCTTAACTTTTCGAGCAGAAAACGAAGGACTATTAAGTGAGTTATTACAAATTATACCAGATGATTTAGCTCCAGAAGCTTATATGAAAGAGCAGAAAGTCTTGAATCTCTCTTTACAATTTACAGCTAAAAGGAGGCGAGATAAATTTGAATTATTTCAAAATAAACCAAACCCTTTCTATAAAGTAACGACTATTCCTTTTTATTTACCTAAACCTGAAAGCGTTCAATTACGAATCTTGAATTTACGAGGGGAAGTACTGAAAACAATGATTGGGGATTATGGAAAAGGCTTTCAAGAAATAAAAATTAATCAACAAAGCTTGGGCGTAGGAGGTGTATTATATTATCAATTGATTGTGGGAGAATGTTTAACTACTAAGAAAATGATTTTATTAAATTAATCCGAGTTACAGGTTGTGAGTTCAATAGATAGTAAAATTTGGAAATGAAATAGTGAGCATTCACGTATAGAAGAGTATTAGCTACAACTCTCCACCCAAATCATTTTGAGCCTGACTTTATACCTGTTGTGCATTTTTCCGAAATTTAGCAGGAGACACACCAACTTTCTGCTGGAAGTTGTCATAAAGCACGGAATTGGAACCGAATCCACAATCCATTGCTATGGACAAAATTTTATCATTCGTATCAACTAAAAGCATTTTGGCATGAAAAAGTCGGATATCTGTAAGATGTTCTTTAATGGTAATGCCTAGTATTTTTCTAAATAACGACATTGCATAATTACTGGAAACTCCGCCAACTTCAGCTACCATATCCACTGTAAGCCGTTGATGAAAATTACGGGAAATAAATCGTAGCATTTTTTCAAATTGTGTTACGGCACTTAACCCAATAATGTTTTTTCCTGGCGCACGATGAGGAGGAAGTAACACTTCCCAACCTTCAATGGCTAAACGATTAAGCCTGCATTGTATTTCCATGACATGCATTCGTTGCCAGTTGGAACTCGTATGATTTATTTCTTTGCCCCATCGCTCTACCATTAAACGATCATTCTCTGATACCGTTTTGCTTACCAACACAGCACCTGAAAGTATTTGGTTGATAAAATCTGACGGGATTTGCCACCGTAGGAATTCTGAAAGCGAAACGTACGCATTCGTAATCGAACCATTTTCATTGACTCCTTTTGCTCGATGTGGATAAGCCGCCCAAAATACGCAGATTCTTTGGCGTTTCAATTCAAATTCATTTCCAGAAAAAGAATAGGTCATATCACAATCGTGCAGGTAATTAATTTCTATAGAAGGATGAAAATGATAAGGACTTTTGCGTGCTCTTGGTTTATGATGCTCTATAAACACATACTGGTCACTTGGACAGTTTCTTGCCCTAGCCAATTCATTTCTTAAATGCTTATTTTTTAATAAATTTTCCATAGAACTTCCTGATTTTACTGCACTCGGATGCTAATATACTAACCAACTATAAAATAAAGTGAGAAAAATAAGACAAGTGTGCTTTTTCGGAAATATTAACTAAATTATCGGAAATTTATAGCCTTTCCTTGTTCTTACCTTTGATTTTTAAAAATAATATTTAAAGAACTACTATTTATGAATGTAATTTCCTGTTGAATTAAATATTTTTTTAATCCGAAATTAATAACTAACTACATTTTTTATGAAAAAACAGCTAGACTTTTATAAAGTGCATTCTCCCAATGAAGCAATTACACTTAGGGTGAAAATGACGGATAAAGTCTATTATGCGGTAGATTATAAAAAAAAGAATGTGCTTTGGTATTCTCCCTTAGCTATGGATTTAGGAGAATATGGGGTGTTAGGACATTTCCCAAAAGTAAAGGAAGAAGAATTTGAAATGGTGAACGAGACGATTGAAACCGTTTGGGGCATTCGCAATAAAATTAAAGAGCAATATCATGAATTAACCTTGAAAATGGAAGGTAATTATAATTTGATATTTAGAGTGTATGATGATGGGGTAGCTTATCGGTTTCAGACTAACTTTCCTCATAAAATAAAAATTGTACAAGAAGAGGCCGCTTACCGTTTTCGGAAAGATGCGGAATTATTGGCGCATGTAGTAGGCGATTTTCAAACCTCCTACGAAAAATTATATACCAGTTATAATATTTCAGAAATCGTCGAAGCAGAATTTATTAGCCTACCTTTATTAGTTAAGCAAGAACAAGCTAAAATTTTAATTTCCGAATCAGATGTATTTGATTACCCAGGCATGTATATCAAAAGAATAGGCAATAATAACCGCTTTGATATGCAAGGGTTATTTCCTGCTTATCCAACTAAAACGGAATTGGGCGGTCTTTGCCAATTTAATGATAGGGTAGTGGAGCGTGCGGATTATTTAGCAGAAACAGATGGGGCTAGAAATTTTCCTTGGCGTTTGATGGTTATTGCTGGAGAAGATAAAGAATTAGCAGATAACGATTTGGTTTATAAATTGGCTCGACCTTGTGCGATTAAAACAGATTGGATTAAACCAGGTAAAGTAGCTTGGGATTGGTTTAATGATTGGAATTTAACGGGCGTTGATTTTGAAACAGGGGTTAATAATAAAACTTACGAATACTATATTGACTTTGCGGCTAATAATGGATTAGAATATGTTATTCTGGATGAAGGTTGGTCGGATGTCTTTGATTTATTATTACCAAAACCAACGGTTGATGTGCCTTATTTGGTGAAATATGCTAAAAAAAGAGGCGTAGATATTGTCTTATGGGCAGTATGGCATACGATTGACCGACAAATGGAAATGGCTTTAGACCAATTTATAGTATGGGGAGTAGCAGGTGTGAAAGTAGATTTTATAGACCGAGATGACCAATATGCTATTAATTTTTATGAAAGAATTGCTAGAGAAACCGCTAAACGAAAATTATTAGTGAATATTCATGGTTGTAGTAAACCAACAGGATTACATCGAATGTATCCCAATGTGATTAATTATGAGGGAGTACGAGGGAATGAATATAATAAATTTGATAAAGATGAAACGCCCAATCATAATGTCAATTTAGTTTATACTAGAATGGTCGTTGGTCCTATGGATTACACCCCTGGTTCGATGCGCAATTCCATCCAAGGAAAGTTCTTTACAGACTATAATCAACCGATGAGTCATGGAACTAGATGTCACCAATTAGGCATGTATGTAGTGTATTATAGCCCTATGCAAATGCTTTGTGATGCGCCTACTGCGTATGAGCAATATCCCGATATTTTAGCTTTTCTTGGAGAAGTTCCTGCTATCTGGGACGAAACAATTGTACTGGATGGAAAGATTGGCGAATATGTAGTCATTGCTCGAAAAAAAGGGAAAGATTGGTATGTTGGCGTATTAACTAATTGGTCAGAAAGGGAAATAGTTATTGATTTTTCTTTTTTAGAAAAAGAGAATTACGCCGCTAAATTATTTGTTGACGGTGTGAATGCTCACCGAAATGCAGCAGATTACCAATTTCAGGAAAGAGATATTAATCAACGAGATCAACTTGAAATTCAATTAAAACCAGGTGGTGGAGCAGCGATTCAATTAAAATTAGCGTAAATACTATTAACTGATTAAATAACTATTATTACCTTTTATAAAATATTGTATAAACTACTTATGGAGTATTGGAATAAAATTTTGTTTTAAGCATACGAATAATTAATTTTTTTTCCTATATTCGCCTCTAGTCTTGTTCACAATAACAAACTTGCCATATAATAACTTGTTATCGAAGGATAAACATTGTCGGAATAGCACAACAAATAAAAAAATTAAGGAAATACTTTATAGATAAATAATGGAAATGATTTTTTGTTTAGAAATCATTCAAAAAAAAATCATCTAATTTAATAAGCGTAATTTTTACGCATTTAATTAATGACTAGTTTTTTTAATTAAAAATCATATTCATAGACAATACTTACAAGAAACATTAGGAAATAGAAATACTTGGAATCTTTGAAAAACTTACTATGCTTTAGGCTTGAATTTAAATTGCTTAATGATGATTATTAGTGAAACTAAACTTATTGAATAATCAAAATCTTTTCGTATGAACCAAAAAATTGTTAAACACTTCTTATTTTTTCTGGGAGTGCTATTTACGACCACTGCTTTTAGCCAATCTACGATTACTGGTACAGTAACCGATGAGGCTAATGGCGAAACGCTTATTGGTGTAAATATTCTCATCCAAGGTACCACAACTGGTACGATTACCGATTTTGATGGTAATTATTCTCTTGAAGCTAATACTGGTGATGTATTGGTTTTTTCTTATACTGGTTTTGCAGAACAACAATTAACGGTAGGCGCATCTACTGTTATGGATGTGGTCATGGCAGCGGGTTCTCTTTTAGATGAGGTCGTTGTTGTTGGTTATGGCTCGCAGAAAAAAGCGACGGTAACTGGAGCCGTATCTCAATTAAAAGGGGATCTATTAGTAAAATCTCCTTCTGTTAACTTGGGAACTTCATTAGCTGGTCGTCTACCTGGTTTGGTAGTTATCCAAACAAGTGGGGAGCCAGGAAATGATGATGCGACGATTAGTATTAGAGGTACGAATACTTTAGGAAATAGTGATCCTTTAGTAGTGATTGATGGTATTCCTGATAGAGCAGGTGGATTATCTCGTTTATTAGGACAAGATATTGAATCTATCTCTGTTTTGAAAGATGCTTCTGCAGCAATCTATGGTGCTAGAGCAGCGAACGGTGCAATTATTGTTACCACAAAAAAAGGAAAATCAGGGAAACCAAAAATTTCTTATAGTTTCAATCAAGGTTGGGGGCAACCAACGATTGTACCGAATATGTCTAATGCAACAGAGTATGCGGGAATCATGAACGAATTACCGATTTATCGGTCAATTCCAGTAAATGAGTGGAGTGCTGCTTCCGCTGCTATCAAATCTACAGGACAATATGATTCGCCTACTGCGGGTATTGGTAGTTTAAGTGCGAACTTTAGCCCAGATGCAGTAGCAGCGCATGGTAGTGGATCTGATCCTTGGGGCTTCCCTGATGCAGATTGGTTTGGTGCTACTTTTAGAGAGTGGTCACCACAGCAACGGCACTATTTAGGTATTAGTGGTGGTTCTGAAAATTTTGGGTATTATGCTTCTTTAGGATACACAGATCAAGATGCAATTTATAATAATTCTGCTACTTTCTATAAGCAATATAGTGGTCGAATTAATTTGGACGCTAAGATGAATGACTATATTAAAGTTAATATGGGCATGATGTTGAGAAGAGAAGATAGAAATGCACCAACGGAATCAACTGGTGCCATCTTTAGAATGTTGATGAGAGGTCGGCCAACAGAACCTGCAGTTTGGCCTAATGGATTACCTGGTCCAGATATTGAAAATGGACAGCAGCCAGTAGTTATTACAACAAATGCTACGGGATATTCTAGAAATCCTTCTGATTATATGCAGTTTAATGCATCTGTAGATATTACGAACCCTTGGGTAGAGGGCTTAACATTGACTTTATTAGGATCAGCTGATAAATTTAGCGCGACTAGTAAGTTATGGCAAACACCTTGGGAATTATACTTCTGGGATAGACAAACTTTAGGAGCGGATGGATTACCTGCATTAGAAGGGGCCATTAGATCTAACTTTAAAGCACCTCAGTTGACCCAATCTACTTTTAATAACTTGAATACAAACCTTACTGCTTATTTTAATTATGACCTGAATTTAGCCGGTGAACATAAGGTTAATATCATGGCAGGGGTTACACAAGAAAGATTTGAAGGAGAGTTTTTCTCTGCTTTTAGAAGAGATTTCGTTTCTCCAGCAATTGATCAATTATTCGCAGGTGGTGCGGCTCAACAAAACACAAATGGTAGTGCTTTTGAAAGAGCAAGATTGGGATATTATGGTAGAGTACAATACAATTTCCAAGAAAAATATTTAGCAGAATTTATCTGGAGATATGACGGTTCTTATATTTTTCCTAGAGACAATAGATTTGGTTTCTTCCCAGGGTTATTATTAGGATGGAATGTATCTAGTGAAGATTGGTTTGATGTTGCCGCAGTTGATCACTTGAAAGTAAGAGCTTCTTACGGACAAATGGGTAATGACCAAGTATTCTTTAATGATCAATTACAAGAATTTGCTTTCTTACCAACTTATGGTTTTGGACAATTTCCTATTAATAGCCAAGTTTCTGCTACTTTACAAGAAACTGTTTTGGCGAACCCTAATTTTACTTGGGAAAGGGCTAACAACTTTAATTTTGGTGTAGATGCAAGTTTATTTGGTCGGTTAGATGTTATTTTAGAATACTTTAATAATAGGAGAGATCAAATTTTGATTCAGAAGTCTGGTTCTACGCCTGGTTCTTCTGGTATTTCTTCTTTATTACCTCCAGAAAATGCAGGAGAAGTAGAGAATAAAGGATTTGAATTTGCCTTAACGTATAATGGTGGACAAGGAAAAGCATTGAAGTGGAAAGCTGGTATCAATGGTGGTTTTGCACAAAACAAAGTGATTTTCCAAGATGAAGTACCTGGTGCGCCAGATTACCAATTACAAGAAGGAAAGCCAATTGGCGCATTCTTAGTATATGAATCAGATGGTGCATTTTTAGATCAAGCAGCTATCGAAGCGAATACCGTAGATTATAGTGCAGTTACACCTCAGTTAATTCCTGGTGATTTAAGATTTAAGGACATTAATGGGGATGGAGTAATTGATGGCGATGACCAAGTTCGACAGAATGAAAGTATCGTTCCTAAATTTAACTTCGGTGCTACCTTTAGCTTAGAATATAGAGGATTTGATTTGTCTGTATTATTACAAGGAGCAACGGGTGCTAAAGTAAGAGTATTTACAGAATCTGGAGATATTGGTAACTTCTTGAAGTATAGCCATGATAATAGATGGTCTATTGATAACCCAAGTTCGGTACACCCAAGATTAGCAAGTAGAGGAGATACGTATTATTCTGGTGGTAACTTTGCGAATAACGATTACTACTTATTTGATAAAGATTATATTAGAATCAAGAATGTTGAATTAGGCTATAATTTAAATGGTGCTGCTTTGACAAAGTCTGGTATTGAAAATTTAAGAGTTTTTGTTAATGCCTTTAACTTAGCAACCTTTACTAAGCAGGATATTTTTGATCCTGAAACAATTGCGGGTAATGGGGTAGTTTATCCACAAAACAGAGTTATTAACTTTGGTTTTGGATTGACTTTCTAAATTTTACTATTGATATTTCTAAGACTAATTTTAAAATTTAGTAAGTACTACTTAATATTTTTTAAAGCTAGTTTTAGAAATAATTGATGAAGTAAACCAAATTTTATTTTATGAATTAAGTTTTTTTTAACTAATTCATGTAGTTCTTGTAAACGAATAAGGCTGAACCATTTTATATATGGTTTTTTGAAATTGATTGATTTTGAGCTGATGTTTTTATTAATTAAAACTTATAAAGTTTATAGTAAAACTATCAACAATAGGTTTAAATTTTACATTATACTGATGAAATGAAATAATATTTTTGATATTTTTAAATAATATTTCAGTGTTATAACACACATTTAATTCATAATAACCTAAATTTTAAATTAGCAATTATGCAAAAAATAAAAAATCTATCCTTATTTGGATGCTTGCTAGCCGTTGTGCTTTTTGCAGCCTCCTGTAGTTCAGACTTTTTGGACACCCAACCATTAGACAAAATTTCGAGCGATGCTACTTGGTCGGATGCGGCCTTAGCAGAAGCTTTTGTCTTCAACGTTTACTCCTTCTTAGGCTATGGTGGCTTTGAAGAGCAAGGATTATCTGCTTTTACGGATGAAGCGATGTTTACGCATGCAGGTCGTCCGATTCCTCCATTAAATGAAGGAACAGAAAGTCCAACCAACTTAGCCTACATGAGTCCTACTTATAATTGGGATGATATGTATTTGGCAATTAGAGAAGCAAACATTGCTTTGACAGAATTGCCTAATGCAACGATTGATCAAAACATAAAAGATCGTTTAATGGGAGAATCGCACTTTTTAAGAGCGTACTACCATCAGCAATTATTGAGATTTTATGGAGGTATTCCTGTAATTACTGCTCCTTACGGTTTAGGAGAAGATTATAGCATCGCTAGAAATTCTTATGCGGATGTAGTGAGTGCAATCGTTAGTGATTTAGATGCTGCTGCGGGTTTATTAGCTGACAAAGGAGAAACACCAGGACGTGCTTCTGTGTTAGCTGCTTTAGCACTAAAATCTAGAGTATTATTATATGCTGCTAGTGATTTACACGAAGCTTCTAAAGTTTCTGGTGAAATGGCTGGCGAATTATTCGCTTACCAAGGTGGACAAGAAGGCAGATGGCAAGCAGCTAAGGCTGCTGCAAAAGCTGCATTAGATATGGGAACTGGTTATAAATTAGATTTAGCTGGCCCTGTTTCTGCGGAAGAAGGTAAAGCTAACTACATTGCAGTAGCAATGGGGGGTGGTAGTGCTGCAGCTGATCCAGGTGGTGCAGCTGATATGATTTTCGATAGAACTGCAACGATTGATTTTACACAAGAATCTAATTGGCCATTAGGTGGCTTACACCACGGTATTAATAATGGCCCTAACGGATATCATAACTGGGCGGGTAATACACCAATTCAGCAATTAGTAGATGATTATGAAAACATGGATGGTACTCGTTTTGACTGGAGTGATCCTGCTCAAGCTGGCGCACCTTATGCAAATAGAGATCCACGTTTTTATGCAACTGTTCTATATGATGGTGCAGACTGGAAGCCAAGACCATCCGATGTAGCGGGTGTTGATCCTGCTGATCAGGTCCAAACGGGAGCTTATGATGATGGCAACGGTGGATTATTAAATGGTATTGATACTAGAGAATCTCCAATTGAAAACTGGAATGGTTCAAGAACGCATTATTATACGCGTAAATTTACAGATCCAGATCCGAATTTAGCAGATAATTTATCTAGTGGTCAAGCGATTCCTTACCCATTCATTCGTTATACAGAGGTTGTTTTAAACTATGTGGAAGCATGTTTAGAAACTGGTGATGAAGCAACAGCTAGAGAATGGTTGAATAAAATTCGATTTAGAGCAGGTATGCCAGCGGTTGATGATTCTGGTAGTGCTTTAATGGATCGTTACAGAAACGAGCGTAGAATTGAATTGGTCTACGAAGAGCATAGATACCATGATGCTAGAAGATGGTTAATTGCACCAACTACTTTAGGTAGAGGTATTGAAGTAGTGAGTGTTAGAGCTACTTTGAAGGCAGGTAAAAGCCCTCATGTACCATATAGATATGACCCTGAAAATTATGACTATTCTTATGAAGTGGTTAATAATACAGAGGTTGAAACGCGTACTTGGGTAGATAAAATGTACTATCGACCAATTAGTAGAGATGAAGTCCAAAGAAATGCGCAATTAGTGCAGAATCCTGGCTATTAATCTAGTATAAGGGAATTTCAGTTCCCTGTAAATAGGGCGGCTATGCAAATAGTCGCCCTGTTTTAGTTTTGATAATATCCATTCAAAAAATAATAAATGTATTTTCGTTTATAGCAGATAGATTTATTACTTTTGGACAAGTAATAGTCGCCACTTTTATTTGATGTATGAAGTCTCCAGACTTCATACGAATATCTGGTCGTCTCTTGACGACCGTATTTTATGTTTAACGGTCGTCTGGAGACGACCAGATATCGATTTCAAGTCTGGAGACTTAAAATATCGAATTAATCTAGATTAATACATTGAGTCAATTATTAAAATACTTCACCTTTTTTTGCTTACTGTGCTTAGTAGGAGCGTGTAAAAACGAGCCGACTACTTCTGGAAATGATGTAGCCATAGAAGCCTCACCAAAAAATCCCCAATTTCAATTATTAACCCCCAACCAAACGAATATCAATTTTCAAAACAAACTAACCGAAGGTTTAAACACCAACGTGTTAATGTACGAATATTTCTACAACGGTGGTGGTGTAGCAACAGGAGATTTTAATGGAGATGGTTTAATAGACGTTTATTTCACTTCCAATATGGAAGAAAATAAACTATACTTAAATAAAGGAAATTTACAGTTTGAAGATATTACGCAAATAGCTAAAGCAGGAGGAAGACCAGGCCCATGGAAAACAGGTGTAACGCATGCCGATGTAAACGGTGATGGAAAATTAGATTTGTATATCTGTTATTCAGGAACGCTACCAGCGGAAAAAAGACAAAACCAATTATTTATCAATACAGGGAATAATGCCAATAATATCCCCATTTTTGAAGAAAAGGCAGCGGAGTATGGACTAAATAGCCCAGCATTTAGCAATCAAGGCTACTTTTTTGATTATGATAGAGATGGTGATTTGGATATGCTATTATTGAATCATAGCCCAAAATCAATGCCTGTTTTAAATGAAGTCAGTACGGCTAAAATGCTCCAAGTTCCTGACCCTTTGAGAGGATTAAGATTATACCAGCAGACGAATGGTAAATTCCAAGATATTACCGAAAAGGCAGGCATTAGTGGTTCAGGCTTGAGTTATGGTTTAGGTATTGGCATGGCAGATTTAAATCAGGATGGATGGCCAGATTTTTATGTATCCAATGATTATACGATTCCAGATTATTTATACCTCAATAATAAAAATGGCACTTTTACAGATAAGCTTGGTGAAAGTATGGGGCATATCAGCCAGTTTTCTATGGGGAATGATGTAGCGGATATTAATAATGATGGTTTGGCAGATATATTGACTTTAGACATGTTACCAGAAGATAATCGTAGACAAAAATTATTAGTCGCGCCAGATAATTATGCCAAATTTGATTTGAATTTACGAAGCGGTTTCCATTATCAATATATGCGAAATATGCTGCAATTAAATAATGGAAATGGAAGTTTTAGTGAGATTGGACAATTAGCAGGTATTGATAAAACAGATTGGAGTTGGGCGGCTTTATTAGCAGATTACGATAATGATGGTTGGAAGGATTTATACATTACCAATGGCTATCATCGGGATTATACCAACATGGATTTTATCAAATACATGGACGATTTTACTAAAAGTAAAGGGCGCTTGAAAAGAGAAGATGTCATGGAGTTGATTAATACGATGCCAGCCTCTGATGTGATGAATTATGTTTTTAAAAATAAAGGTGACTTATCCTTTTCTAATGAAACGAAGGCTTGGGGTATGAATCAAAAAGCAAATAGTAATGGTGCGGCTTATGCTGATTTAGATAACGATGGCGATTTGGATTTAGTGGTGAATAATATTAATAAATCTGCCTTTATTTATGAAAATAAAACCAATGGAAAAGAAAAAAACTATTTACAAATTGACTTAAAAGGAGCAGGACAAAATCCGCAAGGAATTGGTGCTAAAGTTACCATTTCAGTTAATGGTCAAACACAAATAAAAGAGCAGTTTACGGCAAAAGGTTATTTATCATCTATTTCGCCGATACTCCATTTTGGTTTAGGTAATCAAACAACGATTGATGAATTGACGATTGATTGGCAAAGTGGGAAACAAGAAAAATTAACCAATATAGCGGCTAATCAACTATTGGTTTTGGAAGAAAAAAATGCTGAAAAGACGAATGAGAATAAGCCGAAAATAAAAACTATTTTTAGTACCATCAAATCGCCAATAACCCACAAAAACCCCAAATTAAACATCAGCGATTTTGATCGTCAATCCTTATTAATTAAAGAATATTCTCATCAAGGTCCTTGTATGGAAAAGGGTGATTTGAATAATGATGGTGTAGCAGATATTTTTATCGGTGGTGCAAGTGGTCAAGCTGCAATGATTTATTTTGGCACTAAAAGTGGAAAATATACCAAGTCTACTGCTTTTGAAGCAATAACTAAACTAGATGCTTTAGCCGAAGATACGGATGTCGCCTTTTTTGATGCCAATGGAGATGGACACACGGATATTTATGTAGCTAGCGGAGGCTATCATCGTTTCCAAATCTACGACCCTGCTATGCAAGATCGTTTATATTTGAATGACGGAAAAGGAAATTTTACTAAAGCACTCAAAGCGATACCTTCTCTCCCTACTAGTACAGGGACTATTGCCATTGCAGATATAAATGATGACGGACATCCAGATATTTTTGTCGGTGGAAGCATCTTACCAGGTAGTTATCCAATGACTTCTAAAAGTCTGATTTTAATCAATGATGGGACAGGAAATTTTACCAATCAGACGGATAAAATGGCAACTGATTTAGCTACTTTAGGTAATATTACGGATGCTGTTTGGGTAGATATAAATCAAGATGAAAAAGAAGATTTAATCATAATTGGAGAATGGTTACCCATTTCTATTTTTATTAATAATAATGGACAATTAGAAAATCAGACGACCACTTATTTAGGCAAAGAGTACAAAGGCTGGTGGAATACGATTGAAGTAGCAGATATTAACAAAGATGGGCAAATGGATTTCATCGTTGGTAATCAGGGAACAAACACCACCTTCCAAGTTTCTGATAATGAACCAGCCACGTTGATTTATAAAGATTTCGACAAAAATGGTTCGATAGACCCTTTTTTAAATTACTATAAACAAGGAAAAGCTTATCCTGACGTAATGCGAGATGAATTACTAGGACAATTGGCACATTTGCGGTCGAAATTCACCAATTTTGAAGGCTATGCAGATGCAACGATGGAAACTATTTTTGGTGAAGAGGAATTAGCAGATGCTCAAAAGAAAACGATAAACCACTTAGCAACAAGTTTGTTTTTAAGTAATGCTACGGGAAAATATAAGTTGAAGGAACTGCCTGTTCAAGCACAGTTTGCACCTGTACAAGCAATTCAATTTTTGGATTATGATAAAGATACTAATTTAGATGTATTGCTTTGTGGTAATGATAGCCATCAAAAATTGCGAATGGGTAAATCGGATGCAAATTATGGGGTATTGCTAAAAGGGAATGGACAAGGTGATTTTGAATATATTCCTCAGACTGCTTCTGGATTTGATATTAAAGGCGATGTGCAAAGTATTTTACTGTTAGAAAATCGCTTACTATTTGGGATAAATGAGAGAACTGCTGTAGCTTATAAACTGAATTGATGGTTTCTGTAGCGCCAAGCTCCGCTTGGTGTGCATGTGGAATTAATTACTTGAAAGCGCTCAAAATGGGAGTCGTAAGGAGACGACGAGATAGCGATTCCTAGTCTGGAGACTAGGAATATCGACGATTGATGTTTCTTGTCTCCAGACTAGAAACCACTATCCACATGTCCCCTGACCTGTATTGAGAACTTAAAAAACAGATACTTATATTTTAAATTGAAATAGATTTATGAACAAAGTAGCTCACCTAATGGCTCATTTTTTTCCTTTTTTTAAAAGAGGTAAAACTAGTAATTACAAAAGATGGTCCATTCAAAAATCAATTACCTTTTTTTGCTTATGCCTTCTCTTTTTTCAATGCACGAAAACACCAACCATTGAAATAACTGAACAAAACGTCGCCACAAAATGGGCAGAAATGACCCTGCACGTCACCCAATATACACCCGCCAATTCCCCAACTTTTGCTTCTCGCTGTCTAGGCTATATTGGCTTAACCATGTATGAGTCTATTGTTCACGGATACGAGGAGTATAATTCTTTAGCAGGACAACTCAACGAATTAGAGCGATTACCAGTACCCGAAGAAAAGGAATATAATTGGCAACTCGCCTTAAATGCAGGACAAGCAGAAATTCTAAGAAGTATTTATATCCAAACTGCTGATTCTAATAAGGTAATGATTGATAGTTTGGAAAGGTTAATTCTGAATAGCGTTGCTACAAAAATTACAGATAAACAAATAGTAGAACGTTCCATTGCTTATGGAAAAAGTATCGCCCAAAATATCTTTGAGTGGTCAAAAACAGATGGTGGTCATAGAGGCTATTTAAAGAATTTTGATAAAAAAATGGTACATCCCGATTTTCCAGGGAGTTGGAAACCACCATTATTTGCTCAATCTTTTAGTCATCATCCACTACATCCACATTGGGGCAAAAATCGAACTTTTTTAGCAAAAAATGCAGCCATTCCCAATCCAGAAATTATTCCCTACGATACGGCAAAAAGGTCTCCTTATTATCAAGAATTTTTAGCCGTTTATGAAAAAGATTTAAGTTTGACCCAAGCAGAAAAAGAAGCTGCCCTTTGGTGGGGAGATGACCCCGATGATACGTTTACACCACCAGGGCATTCTTATTATATCGCTACGATTGCGATAAAAGCCAAAAAGCCTTCCTTAATAAAATGTGCAGAAACGTACGCTCGTACAGGAATGGCAGTAGCCGATGCGTTTATTAAATGTTGGAAGTGGAAATATGACTTTTTCTCAGAGCGACCAAATACCTTTATCCCAAAATTTATTGATATAGAATGGGAATCGTTTTGGCCTGATCCACCTTTCCCTGCTTTCCCTTCTGGTCATGCGATTCAAGCAGCAACGGCAGCGACGATTATGATAGATTTATATGGCAATGAATTTAGTTTTGTGGATAGTGCACATGTTGGACGAGAACGAGATGAAGTGCGAGAAGTAGATTTTGTCGCCCGACCCTTTGATAGTTTTTGGGAAGTAGCAGAAGAAACAGCAGATTCTCGGTTTTATGGGGGAATTCATACGCCACAGGATAATGAGGTTGGTTTAGTAGAGGGGAAAAAGATTGCTACGCATGTGAATGAATTAAATTGGAAAAAGTAAATGATGGAATTAACAAATAAGCCGTTTTTAACACATAGTCATATAGTAAAGACACATAGTGCAGATAGTTTTTTAGAGAAAGAGAAGCATACGCCCTACTTTAAAAAACTATGTATGCTATGTGAAAAACTATGTGACTATGTGTTAAATAAAAAGAACACTAGTAGACTCCTAACTTTAGGATTACTATTAACTGTTACGTTCACTAGTCAAGCCCAAACTAAATTTACCAACATCACCGAAGCAGCAGGAATTGACCACCAATTTGCCGTAAAAGATGGCTTCCTAGGTGGAGGCGTTTGTGTATTAGATGTCAATAACGATGGCTTTCAAGATTTATTCATTACAGGCGGTAAGTTACCAGACCGCTTTTATTTAAACCAAAAAGACGGTACGTTCAAAGATATTTTAGCAAGTGCGGGAATAGAAAAAATCACTAAAGAGTTTGTCACTCAAGGCGTAGCTAGTGCAGATGTAAATAGAGATGGATTTGTGGATTTATTTATTACCACCAATACCACAATGGATTCTACCCAAGTAATCCCTAGAGCCATCAATTTATTCTTTCTAAATAATGGCGATAATACCTTTCGAGATGTGACCACCGAATTTGGTTTAGATCAAATGAATTCTTTTAGCACAGGCGTCAATTTTGGCGATTTTAATGCTGATGGTTATCCCGACGCCTATGTAGGGAACTATTTCCACGATTATACAGGACCATTGGACGAAATCAATGATGCAACGATGGTGAATGCCAATAACACGGCAGAAGGTTATTTATTATTAAATCAAAAAGGAAAAAGCTTTAAAAATGTATATGCTGATTATGGAATGAATCATAAAGGTTTTGGATTTGGTGGCGTATTTACTGATTTTGATAATGATGGCGACCAAGATTTATTTGTATTGCACGACTTTGGCTATAAAGCAAAACCGAATTATTTATTAGAAAATCAATATCCTAAAAAGACGTTTAAATATGTAGAAAAAGAATTGGATATGGACTTACGGATTAATGCAATGGCATCCGCAGTAGGAGATTACGATAATAATGGCTGGCTAGATTATTTTGTGACGAATATCCGCTTTAATTTTTTTATGGTGAATGGTGGTGGAAAAGGCAAGCCGTTTAGCAATAAATCGAAAGAATTAGGTACGCAATTATTTAAAATAGGCTGGGGGGCAAACTTTGCCGATTTTGACCATGATGGTGACTTAGATTTATTTGTCGCCAATGGTGATTTGAATCCCAATTGTACGCCGATGGATAATTTTTATTATGAAAATATAGACAATCATTTTGAGCAAGTTGCTTATAAAGTTGGCTTAAATGATTATGGTTTAGGTAGAGGTTCTGTTGTTTTTGATTTAGAAAATGATGGTGATCTCGATTTATTAGTGGTCAATCAACAACCTGTATTATATTACCCAATTCCTTCCAGTACTTTATTATATCGAAATGATTCTATCCAAGGTAATTGGCTGAAAGTTAAACTAAAAGGCATTAATGCGGAATCGAATGGATTGGGTTCAAGAGTTAAAATAGTTACCAGTAATACTCGAATGATTCGAGAAATAGATGGTGGCGGGTCTAGTCACTTATCGCAAAATTCTACGATTGCTCATTTTGGAGTTGGTGAGGCAACCATGATAGATTCTATTATCGTAACTTGGATTGGAGGGAAAGAACAAATTTTAACGAATCAACCTACGAACCAATTATTGGTGATTGAAGAAATACCTGATGAAGAAAAGCCTTTTTCTTGGTTTATTTATGGAGGTATTTTTATCTTAGGATTAATTTTATTGTCTCGTAAATTTATACGTAAGAAGGTGTAATAAATGCAATGTTTTGAATCAAGTAAAAATCTAAATCATAATTATGAAATTCTTTGACCTAAACGTTCCCTTAGAAGACAGCCCTAGCGAACCATTACCCGTAAAAGTACAACATCAAACGCATGAACAAAGTGCAGCGCAAATGGCAGGTTTTTTTGATGCAACGGTAGATGATTTACCAAATGGTTTAGGTTGGGGAAATGATATGATTTCTTTGATTACACATGCAGGGACACATGTAGATGCGCCTTGGCATTACTATCCAACATGCGAAGGAAAAAAAGCAAGAACCATTGATGAATTGCCCTTAGAATGGTTTTATGGAGATGGTGTTGTCTTGGATATGCGGCATAAAGAACAAGGTGGATTGATTTCAACAGAAGATGTACAAGCAGCCTTAACAAAAATTAATTATACCCTTAAAGCAAAGGATATTGTTTTAATCCAAACGGATACCGATAAAATGTGGGGCAAAGCAGAGTATTTTAACTCAGGAGCAGGGGTAAGTGGCCCAGCGACTCGATGGTTGATAAATCAAGGCATTAAAGTCATGGGGATTGATACTTGGGGTTGGGATCAACCTTTTTGGGCGCAGAAAGAACGTTTTAAAGCAACAGGAGATAAATCCATTATTTGGGAAGCGCATCGAGTAGGCATAGATAAAGAGTATTGCCAAATTGAAAAATTAGCCAATTTAGATTTATTACCTCGACCTTTTGGATTTAAAATCAGTTGTTTTCCAGTGAAAGTGAAAGGAGGAAGTGCTGGTTGGACTAGGGTAGTGGCGATGTTTGAGGACTTGTAGTGGGGATTTGCTAAATTTTCAAAATTTAGTAAATTTATCAATGAAGCTTTACTAAATCTTTGAGATCTAGGGTACCGACACAGATGGGCAAATGGTAAAAGATGGTGACGAAGCTACGCTCCTTATAGGGAATTTTGGGAATTTCGTTTCTACAGACAGAGTCAGAGCTACGCTCTTTTGGATTTTTTAGGGGCATCGCCCCGTCCCCGTCTGTAGATTTATTCGATTTCCTTCATTTTCCTAAGGAGCATCGCTCCGACACCCTATTTTTTACATTAAATTTAGCTTATCCCTTCTGTGTAGATACCGTA
>Ga0208544_10000619_pt1 | contig 27076 bp, 9 predicted proteins | sample DEB08_DNA_9_FD_184526 | JGI IMG/M metagenome (GOLD analysis project Ga0208544, IMG submission 184526) | Aqueous microbial communities from the Delaware River and Bay under freshwater to marine salinity gradient to study organic matter... | ecosystem: Environmental > Aquatic > Marine > Coastal ... | reverse complement strand
ACCTACAACAATGTGGGGGTGACGGCCGTGTTGGACGCTCTTCAGTACTTCAATCCGAGCGAGTTGAAGTTTCGCTTGCCGCTGGAGTTGGACCTCGAATCGTCCGCCAAGGGTAATGATGGCATGGCGAATAAACGCGAGCAAATCCTCCGGCAAGCTATTCTGCACTTCGACGCCGCCATTAGCCTGGACCCCAATTATGCACCTGCCTACCTCAACAAAGCCTGTGCTTATGTCCTTTTAAACGATGATGTGCGCGCGCGCTTTTATGCCGAAACAGAGACCAAACAGGCCGCTATCGAGGGTCATTTCCCGAAGACCGCTACGGACGCCGATATCTTAATCGGCATCCTGGACTGGCGCGCAGGCAACGCCACGGCGGCGGAAGCTGCCTTTGCTACCGCCGCCGGTTCGGGCAGTGCGCTGGGTGCCCACAACCTGCGCGTTTTGCGCAACGAACCCCAACCCACCGAAATTCCGCCTTCAGCGGGGCTGCGCAGGGAAAAGATTGACGAAAAAACCATCGCGGCCATCAGTGCCGACCCCCAATTCATCCCCCGCAAGGATGTATCCGTAGGCCCAAATCTGATGTTCCGGCAAAACCCCGCCGAAGGCCCAGGCTCCAAATTGTTTATCAGTCAGAATTTGGTGAGTGACAAAATTGTATTTTTGCACCTGACCAATCCCGCTTACCAGGGAGCAACCGCACGCGGAATCAGCCTGGGCAATGATCGGGCTACGGTAGTGGAAAAATACGGCGAACCCACCACGGCAGTGGAAACCCCACGTGGACAAATTATGGTTTACAAAGCAATCTTATTCATCCTGGATGACCACGGTAAGGTGATTCGTTGGGGCAATTACTTGATAAATACAAGTAGCTAAATACCTTACGGCAATTTAACCGCTTTACCTATTCAAACAATGTGGAAAAAGATTCTTCGTCCCTATGCTTCAGTGGTCACACTGGTGGTTTTCGTGATCATCGGCGTGCTGTCGGTGATTAGCATCAATTTTCATTTTCTGGATCCTTTTAGCAACGGGATCAAAGACTACGATGTGACCGACATCGTCTTCTCTCGCTTTCGGAGTCAACAAGCCGTGATCGATGACCGCATTGTGATCGTCAACGTAGGGCAGGAGGGGCGGGCAACCCTTGCGGCTATGCTGGAACGCATTGCCGCGGTGAACCCCAAAGCCATTGGGGTGGATGTTTTTTTCTCAGATCGCAAAACGGCACCGGCCGATTCGCTGCTGCAGGCCGTCTTTAAGCGAGCGGGTAATGTGGTCACTTCTTCTAAACTGATCAATTACCGGGAAGACCGGCAGGAATTTGACCCGGAAGCGGGCGTGGATACTTTTTTTAGCAATTACGTGCGGACGGGGTACGCCAATTTCCCCAGTGCAAATTCCAAAACGGTCCGCTTCTTCAGTCCCACAGAAAATACGAGTAAGGGGCCGGCTTACTCCTTTGCGGTACAGGTGGCTCGCCAGTATGAGCCAGCCGCAGCTGAACGCTTATTGGAACGACAGAAAAACCTGGAGCGGATTCATTACACTTCCAACGAGAACAATTTTCTCCAGTTTGAGCCCAATCAAATTCTGGATACCCAGATCAACCTGCGCCCTTTATTGCAGGATAAGATCGTGCTGCTGGGCTACAATGACCCCTACAATGAGGAATGTCCGATGCTGGACAAACACTATACCCCCTTGAACCAACAGTATTCTGGCCGCACCGAACCAGATATGTATGGCGTAGTCATCCAGGCCAACATTATCCAAATGATGCTGGACCGCAAATACATCTTCACCATGCCGGGTTGGTTAAGTATCCTGCTGGCCCTGGTGTATTGCTACGTAAACATCTTGTTGATGGAAGAAGTGCACGAACGTTACCCCCGCTTGTATTACCCCATTATTCGGGTGTTACAGGTGCTGGAATTCACCTTTCTGTTTTTTCTCCTCTCGATCTTGTTTTACTACTTCCGGATAAAATGGGATTTCTCGGTCGGCATGTTGGCGTTGGCCTTGTATTTTGATGTCGTGCTGAGCTATGAGTCAATTTTGAATAACCAACGACCCTGGATTGAAAAATTGCCCAAATTATTCGATAAAGAGGAAGAAGAGTAACTTTTTACCACCTGCTCAAATTAACCATTGAAACCAAAACCAGTCTGCTATGAAAATCCGTTGTCTGTTCCTTTTTTTGCTATTGACGGGTCTCTTAATGGGACAAAACGAAGTGGTGGTGGTGCACGCTATCGGCAACGTCACTTATTTTGCTACGCCACAAAGCGCGGGGCAAATGGTATATCCGGGTTTTCGCATGGCCCTGCCTGGTAGCCTGCGGTGCCAATCTGGCGGGCGCGTAAAATTGCTCTATAACCAGGAAACCTTCCTGATCGAAGATACCAAAATGCACCCGCTGAGCGAATTGGCACAACTGTCGAAAGGCGGTTCAAGCCTTGGATTTACCGGTCGTTTTTGGTCATTTCTGACCGGGAGCATGAACCAATCTAAAGACGATAAGGCCCTGGAAGACAACCACGAATTCTTCATGGAAGAGGTCTATGCGGGAATCAAAGGATTTTCCCGTAAGTCTTATCCTATTCAAAGTAGCCTGCTGTATACCGGCAGCCTGCGCACCGCGCCCATTACCTTTCGGTGGTCGGGCGATTCCATAGCCCCGGTGCTTCGTTTTAGCCTGGTTAATGAGGCCGGTAGTGAGGTGCTTTCCGCGCTGGTTCAGGATGGGGCATTTACCTTGGATCCTGCGCAACTGGCGCTGGCACCCGGCAACACTTACCAGTGGCAGGTAGCGGCGGTCGAGGGGGATGCTCCGGTTGCGCAATCCGCTCCCGTCGCGTTTACCTACGATCCTGTTGGTTATGAAAAGTTAATGGCCGATTTGTCGGTATTGGCTGCTTACCAGGCAGCAGACCCCGTTGAACAGCAATTGATGCAAGCCTACACCCTCGAAAAAGCAGGGTTCAATTACGAGGCGGCCCAATGCTATGACCAGGTTTCGGCCAGTGAGCCCGGCAATCTATTGCTTCGCGATGCATACGCTGCATTTTTGTCGCGGATGGATTTACTGGAAGCCGCCAAAAAATTGCGACAGCTGTCGCCAGAAAAAGAATAGACTCGTGCTGCTGGGGCTGTTTTAACGGAAACGAGTTAATTTTATGCCGCATAAGTCCAGTAAGCGATTACCCGCTAACCTTATAAAATCAGGCCATGGCCATGCGTAAGTTAATTTTGCTCCTACTTTTTGGTTTTTTCGGGTGGATCGCCAACGGACAACCAGAAAACCGTTTTGCGTTTGTCATGAGCCCGCATCAGGCAGCGGCCTGGCAGCCTACCGGGGACTATAAATATGAAGTCGCACAGCGGGTTTTTCAAGACCTGCTCCGTACCCGTGGCGATATCAGGCAGCAAGCACCAGCCTTGGTAATGAACAACGGCGAGCAGTTTGTCGCCTGGATGGACCCTGGAGAAATTGTCGTTGGCCTCGAAGAAAAAGCCTACGATGTGTGCGCCAGCATGGGAGCCGATTCGCTCAATGCCCTGGCCGCATTACTGGCCCACGAAATAACCCATTATTATGAAAATCACGATTGGAGCCGCAACTTTGTCAATGCCAACAAAACCCTGGATGCCGCCCGCAGAATCGACATTATTGACGAAGGCATCAAACTGGAAACCCAGGCCGATTGCCTCGGCGGTTTTCTGGCTTTTTCGGCCGGCTACAATGTGTACAACCTCATGCCTCAGCTGCTGGAACAACTTTATCACACCTATGGATTGCCGGAAAGTTTACCCGGCTATCCGGACCTAAAAGACCGTATCGAGGTAAGCCGGAACGCCATGGCACAGCTGCTCGAGCTGCAAACCGTCTTTCAAGCCGCCCGGTTTTTAACGCTTTTGGAAAACTACGACGCTGCTGCTACCTATTACCAACACATTTTGGAAACCTATCAAAGTCGGGAAATTTACAACAATGCGGGCGTTAATTTTGCCCTGGCTGCCCTCGGCTATTTCAACGAGGCAGAAATGCCCTACGTGCTCCCCCTGGAGCTGGATCCCAATTCGCGCCTGAGCAATTTGAAAAACATCCAAACCGATCGCCTGGCCACGCGTCAGACTTTGCTTCAGCAGGCCGCCGAAAACTTCGAACGCGCTATTACCCTGGATCCTTCCTACCTACCGGCCTATCTGAATAAAGCCACGGTACACCTGCTGGCGGCAGAATGGGAAGACGCCGAATATTGGTTGCACAAAGGCCAAAAGAAAAAGAAGGACACCGACCTCAATACCGACTATCTGGTGCTGGAAGGTATCCTGGCCGCGCTACAAAAGGACACCGTCCAGGCCCAAAAACTACTCACGGCGGCCAGCGCCAACGGCAGTACGCTGGCGAGTATTAATTTGGCGGTGTTAGGGCAGCGTTACCGCAAACCCCTGGTTTACACCCAGCAAATCAGTACCGAAGAGTTGGACCAAACCACGCTGGATGCTTTTCTTGCGGAGCCCTCCGTGGACCAGGAAATTGAGGTGTCAAATCGCATCATTTGTGGGGTGAAAACCATGTCCTCTTCCAGTATTTGGTTACATTATGCCGATGATGGAAAATCGTATTGCGCCGTGCAGTGGACCGCCCCCGGCAGCGAAGCCAACACCCGGCTAGGCATTGGTTCCGGTGCCACGTCGGCCAAAGTAGCCGAGATTTATGGCCAACCACAACGGATAGTCGCCGAGACCGATGGCGTAGTTTGGATCTACCAAAGTCACCAATTATTGTTCGCCCTTGACCAGCAGGGACTGGTCAAATCCTGGGGGACTTACCGACAATCTGATTCATAAAACAACCTACTATGACAAAGCAAATCCTATTCAGCTTACTCGCAATTCTGCTCTACTTGGCGGGCCTGGCACAAACAGAAGCGCCGCCGGTGGTTCTGGTATCGTCTGAGGGTAAACTCACTTACAAGGCGATGAATTCCCGCCCGCAACAAAAGCTCGTCGATGGCGCGGTTCTGAAAAACACCGGCACCCTTCGGCTCAAAAAGCGCAGCAGTGCCCTCTTGCTTAGCAATGGCAACTTTGTGCAGGTCAGCAAGAAAGGCAAGTACCCACTTACCGGACTTTTCCCGCTGGACCAAAGTGAATCCAGGCGTCTCAACTTTGACGTGACCTTTAACGACTACCTCATGTCGGCCGTTATGCTGGCCGCCAACCCCGCCAACTCCGGCGATGCCTGGAGTGGCATCCGCACCAGTACGGGTACCGGCGACGGTTGGGGTGGCATCCGCACCAGTACGGGTACCGGTGACGGTTGGGGTGGCATTCGCACCAGCACGGGTACCGGCGATGGTTGGGGTGGCATTCGCACCAGCACGGGCACGGGCGATGGTTGGGGCGGGAAAGGGACCAAGATTTTTGCCATTCAACCCATGGGGAAAGTCTTGCCGCAGGCTACGGTCTTTCGTTGGTCGCGCCCTGCCGGCAACCCAACCTATCGCCTACAACTTAAAGATGAAAGTGGACAAGTGCTGCTGGAAACCAGCACCCGCGATACGGCCGTTACGGTTGACCTTGCGCAAGTAGTTTTCTCGACAGCCGGTAGAATTGAATGGCAGGTCGTTGCCGAAGGAGAAGCCGAAGCCGTTGCCGATCCACTGCGCATCGAACTGACTACTCCCGAAGATATCGCGGCGGCGCTGACGTCAGCCAGTACCGCCCCCGCTTATGCCAACAGCACGGCTACCGTACAACAACTGATGGAAGCCGTAGCGTTGGAACGCAAAGATTACTTTGACGCCGCCGCCCAACGTTACCAGGAGGTACAGCGTGCGGATCCCCGGAGCGAAATGGTTCGGCTCATGCACGCCGCTTTCTGGTTGCGCCACGGAATGAAATCCATGGCCACGGCAGTATACAAAGACTAGCAGATTCAGGAATTAGACCATGAAATTGCAGTTATCCCGAATGTTGGAACCGTCCAACGTTCGGGATTTCTTTTGGGGGGCGGTTCTTCGTGCTTCAGCGCTACGGAAAAACCTAAATTGTCGTTGGCTCCAGCCTACGATACCGTATTATGCGGCCTCCTGGCCGGAATTATTCCGTTGCCGGACAGGCGAGAAAAGTCATAAATCCTCCTATGATATTTAATCAAATCCGCCAATGTAGTAGTATGCTATTAGATGTTGGGCTGTCGTTCTTACTGAACTCCTTTTTTTCAGGGGCTTATGGTCCCAGAGTCTGACGACCCTGGCCAAAATGTGTCGTCCCTCCGTCCGGGACTGGTTCAGCGCCAGCTATTTAGGAGGGTATATTTGCTTGAGCAGGGCTTTGAATTTTCGCGTGTCGCGCAGCCCGTCCCAGGCGGGGTCTTGTTGGAGGCGTGCGTAGTCGGTGAAGCCCTTGTCCAGGGCAAGCTGGAGAGCGGCAAGTGCAGCCTGGTCTTCTTTTTGGTAGGCCTGCAGACTCGCCAGCAGGTAATAGGTATCGGGTGCCTCCTGGGCCAGCTGCTGCGCGTAGGCAATAGCGGCGGCGGCATCTGCGTATTGGCTATTGGTCATTTGCAGGTCGGCGATCTCGAGGTAGGTTTCCCAATCACTGCTATCCTGTTCGATGACCGACTGAAAGTACTGGCGGGCTTCCTGGTTTTGCCCCAAAGCTTTGGTAACATAGCCCAGGTTGTAGAGGATGTCTACTTTTGTAGGGTCCAGATCCAGATAAGCTTCCCAGGCTGTTTTGGCCTGGGCCAGCGAATCCTCGAAATAATACGCTTCCCCCAGGCCCCGGTAGGTTTCGGCGTAGTCGGGGGCATATTCCAACGCCTTCTGGTAGGCCTGGATAGCAGACGCCCATTGTTCCTCTGCTTTAAGTACCGCCCCTAGATTGTGATAGGCCAGCGCGAAAGTGCTGTCGAATTGCAGGGCTTTTTGGCAGGCCGTTTTGGCCAGATCAAGTTCCGCCACATCCCGGTAGCTGCCGCAGAGATTGGTTTGCGCCAAAACCCAGGTAGGGGAGTAGGCAAGGGCTTTTTGGAATTCGGCGATACTGCCCTGGAAATCACCCGTGCGGCGTGCCAGCAGGCCGAGTTCGTTGTAGGCATAAATGGCCGTAGAATCCAGGGCAATAACCTGTTGTTGAATCGCTTCGGCCTGGAGGTAAAGGTCTTCCCGTTGCTCGCGCTCCCCTTGCAGCCGGTAATTGACGCCACTGAAATACAAGGCTTTATTTTTTAAATCCTGGTAGGAAAAATGGGCCGCACCCTGCAGTGCTGCCGCTTTGTCCAGGTATTCCGGATAATATGCGTAATGCGAATCCTGTGACCAACGCCGGCGCAGTTCGGCGGGGTTGGCAGCAAGGTAATCGTTGATGGCCTGCTGCGCTTCATCTTGCAGGGATGCCGCCAGACTCCGGCGCATATCCTGGTAATATTCCGCCATCGCCGGCTGGCCCTCCAGGGCCAGGAACAGGCTGTAGGCCGAACCCTCTTCCGGATACAACAGATGTTTTTGAGCCAAAGCTTCCTGGAATTGGTGGTACTTCCGCAAGATACTGGAATCCCGGCCAACGGCTGCCGAGCGGGAGGTGGTAGCGATACTGGCGAACATTTCCTCCTCGGGGAGTTGGGTCCGTGTTTGTTGGAGTGCCGCCAACGTGGGGGCATCTACGGTGGCCACTTTCATTCCTTTGTTGCCGAACACCAGCGGAATCTGGCTTTTGGGACTCACCGCGTTGGGAACCTCGTCTTCCAGGAAGCGCTGCAGCTCCAAAAGGGTAATATTGCCATCCTGATTGGCGTCGGCCAGGCCCATCAGGCCGTCCAGCAGGAAATAGGTGAATACGCCGTGTCCGCCGCCCCAGTGTGCACCTTCCTCCGAGTACTCGTTGGGCTGGCAGGAAAGCAGGCGGGCTTCATTGGCAAATTGTTCTGCCAGCAACTGGGCTGTTGCCTGGGTACCCTGGTTGGCGCTACCTGCCAGTTTTCCAGCGTGGCAGGCATCGGTGACCAGCATCACCTGTACTTTCTTTTGGGTGCTCAAGGTTTGCATGACCGACTGCAGGTAAAAGACCGGAAACGCACCGCCAGCCATGTAGGTGGAGGCCGGTGCATCGTAAGTAAGCAGGAAGCCATGGTTGGCCATGGTTTGGGTTTCCATATCACCGTGGCCGGAAAAATAGATAATGGCGGTGTCCCCTTCCTCACTCTCTTCCATCAGCCAGGTCAGCGCCGCCGCCATCTGGCCCTGGGTGGCTTGTTCATTGGTCAACAATTTTAACCGGTTGTCGGGCAGGGAGCCACCCCCTTTGGATTGCAGAAAGGCCGCAAAGGCCGCCGCGTCCGCATGGGCGTACTGCAGGGGAGGAATGTGCTCGTTCTGGAATTTGGACACTCCAATCACTACCGCACGTTTTACGCCTCCCGCCTGCCCCATGGGCTTGAGCTGACACTTCAGCGCGGCGGGAAATGTCAACGTCAGGATCAAACTAAAGGAAAATAACAACTGCCGGTACCTGCACATGGTCTTAAGGGATTTGGTGAAAAGCCTGGATCCTGTGGTGAAATTACGCGCTGGCCTGCATAAGCACAATTCCCCAACAGGTGCCACTTTTGTATATTTGACGGGAAGGCAAAAAGTCCGCTAGTTTTTCCAGATAATTAATAAAGTTAGCCATTTTGCTCAAAAACTTCAAATTTTTACTGGCCGGCACCTGGAAATTGCCTAAACCACCTCTTCCGGCTTGAAGCCCGTCTCCAGCGGGCCTTCCTCCCGTACCATCTGGCGTTGCAGATCCTCGAGGGAAACGCCTTTGGTTTCGGGCATCATGAACAAGACGAAAAGTAACTGCAGCACCATAAATCCGGCAAAAAAGGCAAATACCGGCCACGGGTTATCGCTGAATATGCCTGCTTTGGAATCAATGAACACCGGCGTCAGCAAGGTGATTAGCGCTGCAAAAATCCAGTGGGTACCCGACCCAAACGATTGCCCAAAGGCCCGCACGTTGTTGGGAAAGATCTCGGAGATGAAAACCCAGATGACCGCGCCCTGGCCAATGGCGTGGGAGGCAATGAAAACCAGAATAAAAGTGAGTAAAAAAGTAGAACTCAAGCCCGCCATGAAGGCATAGGCCACCATACCCAGGCTGAGGATATAACCAAGGGATCCGTAAATCATCAACTGGCGGCGGCCAGCGCGATCAATGAGGTACATCCCCACCAGTGTAAAGAGCAGGTTGACCCCACCAATGGCGATCGAATTGCCCAGCGAATCCTGGGCCGCCAGACCTGCTTTCTCCAGCAGTTCGGGCGCGTAGTACAACACGAAGTTGATACCCGACAGCTGGTTGAAAAAGGCGATCAAAAAAGCCAGGGTCAGCGGTTTGCTGTATTTTTTGGAAAAAAAGCCTTCGGCCTCCTCGGCAGGAGTCTGCTTGCTGGCCTTGATCTCGGCGAGCATCACCTGCGCCTCTTGCTGATTGCCCCGGGTGATGGCTGTAATGATCGGCAGGGCACTGGCTTCGTCTTTGCGTTTGAGGACCAACCAGCGGGGACTTTCAGACACCGTCAGTACCATCAAACAATAGGCTGCGGCCGGAATCGCTTCAACGCCCAGCATCCACCGCCAGGCATTGGCCCCACCGCTCAGCCCGATCAGGTAGTTGGAGATGAAGGCCACGAAGATGCCCAGCACAATGTTGAACTGGTACATCGCTACGTATTTACCCCGGTTCTTCGCGGAGGAAATTTCGGAGATGTAGGTGGGGGCCGCCACCGAAGAAGCACCAACGCCGATACCCCCAATGAAACGAAAGATCGAAAAGGAGTAGGGGTCGAATGCCAGCCCGGAACCGATGGCGGAGACCAGGTACAAAACACCAATCCAAAACAAAGTTTTCTTGCGGCCGTAGCGTTCACAAGGAATCCCGCCGAAGAGCGCGCCAATAACGGTTCCCCACAAGGCCATCGACATAATGAACATGCCGTGGAAAAAAGGAGAGGTGTGCCACAACTCCTTGATCGGAAGGTTGGCACCAGAAATGACGACGGTGTCAAAACCAAAAAGGAATCCGGCTAAGGCGACCGTGGCTGACCAGGTAAATACTTTGTTTTTCATAATTTGTTTTGAATGTAATAGCCTGAATAACCAGGAAACTTAATGTGCTTAAAACCAACAAGACAAATTTAGGATTTATGCTAAGGTAGGCCCAAAATTTTATTTTATTATTTTCTTGCCGTTGCCCTTTCCTCTTTTTCTCCTTCCAGCAGCCACATTTCCCCAGAAAGCACTAGCTTTGGCTACTCATCAGCTTCAGTTGTACCTGCCATGAAATACCCCCTTGTCCACCAACCCTTCCTGATCCTTGCTTTTTTTATTTTGAGCTTTTTCTCCTTGTCAGCCCAGGGGTCATCGCCTTTTCAACCCGTGCTTACCCAGATGGGAACCCTGGAAGGTGCCCGCGACCCCAAGTGCCACGCCACGGCGGCGCGCCTGGAAGACTTCATTTACGGTACCCCCCTCAGTGTGGCGGCCCGCGAATCCCGCATCGATTTTCAGCAGCAGCTGGTGCGCAGCATCTGGCAGGGGTACACCCTGCGCCTGACTGCCGATCTGGCCCCTGCCGCCCGGTTGGCCTTGTTCAAGGCCGTCGTGCAGGAGCATTTTCAGTTTGAAATCTTTCCCGAGGGTGTAAAAGTAGCTTTCCCGAGTGGGCAGCAGGTGACTATCCCGGAGCGGGATTTTCGCCAGTACAGCACGGTAGCCTACGCCCTGCGTGCGATCTTGTCGATCCAACAGGCCTGCTACCTGGACGCGGCCAACCTGGCTCTCCTCGACGAGGAACAGTTGTCCTACTTCAAGCAAGGAATTGACATTGCCGTACTGGCCTTGCTGGGAGAAGCCGACGCCCAGGCCCGCGCCGCCGGCAACCAGGAAATCCAGGCTGAGCAAATTGCCACTGCCCGGGCCAGCTGGCGTTTTCCCTACACCCAGCGCCAACCCGGCACCGCTGTCCAGCTGGGTCAGCAGGAGATAATGACCATCCTGGAAGAACAGATTGCCGAAAAACAGGCCGCGTACACCGCTTACAATGCCATCAGTCAGGCCGTCTTCCTGCGCAATATTCAAGTGTATTTTTCGAAAGTGCCCTGGCCAAAATCCACCGAAGAATCCGAAGCCCTAAAAAATCATTTCACGGCCATCATGGTCCAGTTTAGCAGCGAATTGCTCTTGTCTGCCCAGGAACTGGCCCGCCAGGCCGGGACGCCCCAACTGAACTACGGACAGATGTACCAGGCGGTGCAAAGTATTTTACCCCACGCGGTAAATTATTTTGAGGACGTCACCTACTTTCCCCGGTTGCCCCGGACGGAGCGTACCGTGATCCAGTCTTACGACCTGGACGCCTTCCGCGATAGCGGCCTGCACTGGCAGTACCTGCGGTTTGTGCTGCAGGATCACGGTTCCGAGCTGCTGGTGCTCCCCGACCCCTTTGCGTTGGAGATGTACGTAGAGGGAGTCGCCCAGTTTGCGGTCTTGTTGTTCCGCATGGCGGGCGAGGATGTCGTGGCTAACGGGGGCAGTGCCCTGCAGATCGCCAACCTGGATAACGCCCTGGTCACCTTTCAGGAAAAACTGCTTAAGCATGCCCAAATACCAGCGGTCAGTACCGCCCGTACGGCCATCACATCGGCGACGGAATCTCCACTCACGGGGCCGGGTTTTCAGGATATCACGGCCGCCGTGGGCCTGGATTTCAGCCACCGCAATTCCGACTGGCTGAGCCGCCTGATCCGGAGTTACGTGGTTAAGGAGTCCGAAAACCTGGCCCGCCTGGCCATTCCGCCGGCCTTTGGTGGGGGAGGGGTAGCAGCCGAAGATATCGACCACGATGGTTGGGCCGATATCCTGCTGCTGAGCGGCCAGGGCAACCGCCTCTATAAAAACGTAGGCGGGCAAAAACTAGAAGACATCACCGCCTCGGCGGGCATCAACTGGCAGCGGCCCGATGGTACCTACGGCGAACCCCGCCAACCCATTATTGTCGACTTCGACAACGACGGCAACCAGGATATCCTGATCACCTACGCCAATGACGCGCACCGCATGTACCGCAACCGCGGCGACGGAACCTTCGAAGACGTCAGCAACAAGGCGCAACTGGGCGGGGAAGGCCTGGTCGCTGGCCCAGCCACCGTGCTGGACTACGATCGCGACGGGCGCCTGGACATCTACCTCGGCTATTTTGGTAACTACCTCCAGGGCGAACTGCCTACCCTCCGCCGACACAATACCAACGGGACACCCAATAAGCTGTTCCGCAATCTGGGCGGTTTCCGTTTTGTTGATGTCTCCGCGGGCTCCGGCGTCGAAAACAGCGGCTGGACCCAGGCGGTGGGCCACGCCGACATCAATGGCGATGGCTGGCAGGACCTCATCGCTGGCAATGATTTTGGGACCAACGCTTACTACCTCAACCAGCACGACGGCACCTTCGTCGACCGCAGCGCGGAGCTGGGTACCGACAAACCTTCCTACACCATGAACGTTGGGGTAGGGGACCTGAACGGTGACCTCCGACCCGATTTTTACATCTCCAACATCGTGGTCATGGAAAAAGACGATAAATACGTCTTGCCCAATGAGGATACCCGGGCCCATTTCGACCCCAAATCCCTGGCGACCATGCGGGTGGTGGAGGCCAATGACCTCTTTTTGTCTAGCCCGGATCAGGAAGCATACGTTACCGCTAACAACGTAGACCGGGGCTATTCGGCTACCGGCTGGTCCTGGGATGCCGATTTTTTTGATTACGACAACGATACCGACCTCGACCTGTACTGCCTGACCGGCATGAACGAGTACAGCGTGTACGGGGTCGAAAATCCCTATTACGCTGCACCCGATGGCGAGGCCAAGGCCGTGGTTTTTGCCACCAGCAATGCCGAAAAGAATATCTTTTTTGAAAATCGGGAAGGGGTGCTCAATGTCGTTCCTGCGAGCCCATTGGCTTACCAGAGTACCTCGCGCAGCGCGGCCTACCTGGATTTCGACCACGACGGCGACCTGGATGTGGTGGTGAACGAGTTTCAGGGCCCGGCCCGCTTGTTTCGCAACGGCTCCGAGCAAAATCACAACCACTGGGTCAGCATTCAGTTGGTGGGGGATCCGGCCAGGAGCAACCGCGATGCCATTGGGGCCAACCTCATCGTAACCCTCCCGGACGGGCAACAGCTGTGGGAAGAAATTCACAGCACGACGGGTTACCTTTCGGGCCATCCCAAGGCGGTGCATTTTGGCCTGGGCGCCGCAACGCACTTCCAGCTACGGGTGAGATGGCCGGGTGGGGAATGGGAAGATTTTGGTGATCTAAAGGCGAATCAGGTGCATTTTGTGGTCCAACAATAGTTGGCCAGCGGGAGCTTTTGGTGGAAGATTAGGCCGTTTACTGCCATATATTTGCGAGATGTTTATATATTTGAGGGTCTTTACCGAATTTCCCGGTGAAAACCTATGACAACACTTGATTTCTGCCAATTGCAATGTCTTTGTGATTGTGGCAGATGCATTGAATCGATTATTCCATAACAAATTATAATTTCAAACCCATGAGGACAGCTAAACCCAAGCAACTATTAGGTCTGCTCGTATGCTGCTTATTTGGATCCGTGTTACAAGCCCAGTCTCCTGCCGTGCAGCAGGTGGTGGTGGATGCCAACCAGGCCCGCATCGAAATGAATGCCGAGCAGCAATCTTACCTGCTGGAGATCAGTGGCCCTAACGGTTACTATTTTCGCCAGGATTTACCCGATGTCGCCGACATTCGCCTGGCCCCAGCGCAGGCTGACGGTACCCCATTCGCGGATGGTTCCTACCAGGTACAAATCACCCCTGTGTACCACCTGACGGAGGCGCAGCAAGCCAACCTGTTGGCCCTGAGCCAGCAAGGTGACGAAGCGGGCATTCGCGCTTACCGGGAAAGCAACAACCTCCCCACGGAGGCCCGCGGCATGCTGGTCAATTTTGGCGTACGCAACGGCCAGTTCGTGGCGCCTACGCAGCGCGAAAAAGGGCTATCCACCCCGGGTATGGCGCAGCACCGTAAAAATTATGCTGCACCGGAAGCCATCTACGCTTCGCTTAATTACATAGAGACCAATCTGGCACCTAACCTGGTTCGGGACAACAGCATGGACGATGACGACCAGGTTATCGTGGATGATCTGATCGTACAAGGCAGCGCCTGCGTAGGGCAAGATTGTGTCAACGGCGAAAACTTCGGCTTTGATACCGGTCGCTACAAAGAAAACAACCTGCGGATTCATTTTGATGATACGAGTAATTCGAGCAGCTTTCCCAGCAATGACTGGCGGATAACCATCAATGATTCTGCCAATGGAGGAGCCAGCTACTTTGCCATTGAAGATGCTACTGCTGGTACTACGCCCTTTCGGGTAGCAGCAGGTGCCGGAGCCAATGCCCTGGTGGTGAGTAGTTCAGGTGGTAATGTAGGCTTAGGTACAGCTACGCCGGTAGTAGAGTTGCATGTGGCTGATGGCGATTCTCCTACGATGCGCCTGGAGCAAAATGGCGCCAGCGGCTTTACCCCCCAAACCTGGGACATTGCGGGTAACGAGACCAATTTCTTCGTCCGGGATGTCACGAATGGTTCCAAGCTTCCTTTTAAAATTATTCCCAATGCACCCACCAATAGTTTGGTAATAGCTGCCACCAGTGGTAACGTTGGCCTTGGAACCCAAAGCCCAACCAGCAAATTACAAGTTGAAAGTGGCAATGTGTACGTAAAAGCCGGTAATGTAGGCATCAATGTTGCACCTACTGCTGCTGCCTTGGAAGTGGCGGGTAACACCAGCCTTACGGGTAACGCTAACCTTACGGGGAATATGACGGTTCGGGGCGATGCCCGCTATTTTCTCAATACCCGTGCCAATTTCCTGACTGCAGCAGGCGGTAATATTCTTCAGGTAGATGGCGTCAATTCGCGGGTAGGTATTGGTATCAACAATCCCGGTCACTTATTGGAGTTGGGCACCGACGATGCCGTGAAACCCAACGGCGGCTCCTGGACCGGTCCTTCTGACCGCCGCTTGAAGACGGATATCCGCGACTTTAAGGATGGCCTGGCGCAAGTATTGGCGATCCGTCCGGTGCGTTACCACTACAACGGTTTATTGGATTTGCCCACCGAGCCCGAATTCATTGGTGTGATTGCCCAGGAGATCCAGCAGGTGGCTCCCTACACGGTGCGCTCCATGAATAAGAAAGGACCTCAAGGGGAAGATTACCTGGCCTTCGACGGCAGTTCGGTAACCTATCTGTTGGTGAACGCGGTACAAGAGCAGCAGGCCATTATTGAAGAACAAGCCGCCCGTATCCAGCAACTGGAAGCGAGCCTGAGCGAAGTCGCTCAGTTGCGCCAGGAAGTAGCCGCTTTGGCGAAGGTGCTGCAAACGCAATCCGCCACCCAAACCGCCAGCACGACTGACCAGCGCACGACGGAAGACAAGCGTTAGTAGTTGGTGTTGTGTGCCAAAGACTCCATTTTATTCATTCTAATGCCATCAAGACAATGAAAAATATAAAATTATTCCTCTTGCTGTTCATCCTGGCTGGTTCCCAGTTGGCCTGGGCGCAAACGTTAGCACTTGACAACGGGCGTGGCAGTAAAGCCAGCCCCGAAATTGCAGCAGAGAAAGCCGCTGCCCCTGCCACCACCCAGGATGTTTTCCGGGGTAGCGACCAGGATATTCCCGGTAATGCGGAGGTAAAAGAGGTAACCGACCTTTTTTACCCGGTAGCAGTTGAAATCCTGGGTGAAGAACTCAATGCGAGTGCCAGTCCCCGCCAGGTGGTGGAGAAACTTAACCTGTTGAGTACCAAGGTGGAGGCCTTATTAGTGGCCAACGAAGAACTGCGCCGCGAAAACGAACTGATTCGCAAGAGCCTGAACAATTGCTGTTCGGCTGCCGCTGCCGGGCTGGTAGCGGAAGATGCCTACCTGTTGCAGAATGCGCCGAATCCGGTGGTGAGCAATGCCGAAATCCGCTACTTCATTCCCGAAGGATTGACCGATGGCCGCCTGGTTGTCGCCGACCTCATGGGCGTTGAAGTGCAGGCTTTCGAGCTGAACGCAACAGGATTGAATAGCCAGAAAATTGATACCCAGCGTTTAAGCGCGGGTAGCTACGTGTACACCCTTTACGTAGGGAGTAAAATCGTAGATTCGAGAATAATGGTGATTACCAAGTAAGCCTGACGGCTAAAACATCTACATAGTTGTTAACCGTGGATCTGCCAGCCAGGCAGTTCCACGGTTTTTGTGATTTTTTTTTACGACGACCCAACGCCGGGCAGCCAACGAGCTACCTGGCAAAAAACATTGACAGCGGAATATTCGTATCCTGCTGCTAAATATAAGACTTGTTCTGCAAAGGCAGATTACTTTGGTAATCGCCTCCGGCTGCTCGGTTAACCCCGGTATCAACCTCGTAAAACAAGACAACAAATTATAATCTACCATGAAGTACGTTCTACCCCTCCTAGGCATACTGGTTACCGGCCTGTTTTTGTTTTCGAGCCAGTCCCTGGCTGCTCAGTGCAATCCAGGTGAGTCCTATTACACCTATTGCTACGGCAACAACCTAAGCAATACGGTGGCTTTCGAAATATGCCCGGCGGCGGGCGTTACGGCTTCCGCTACCATTCTACAGGGAAGCTTCGAGGTCGGATTCGATAATTTAACCGTATTTCAAGGACCTGCCGGAACCGGCTCCGGAACGGGGGCTGTCCCGGTCTTTGGCCCCACCTCGGGCGACGTAGGAGCCACCAATCCCACCATTACGGCTAGTGTAGCTGATGAATGTCTGATCTTCGTGATCAACAGCGATGCCAATGCAGTGAGTTGTGCCGATGGGATGGCACTGGAATTGCAGGTTTGCGGAAATGGCGCCCAGGCCAACGCCAATTTTACGGCGCCTGGCGATGTCTGCGAAAATTCAGCACCCATACCACTGACCAGCGGCACACCTGCCGGAGGGGTCTATTCTGGAAACGGCGTGGTCGAAAATATGGGGGCCTATAGCTTCGATCCGGCGATGGCCGGAATTGGCGTGAGCACCCTGACTTATTCCTTTAATGGAGCTTCGGCTTCCGATAATATCGAAGTCTTTGCCATTGCCCCCATCACTTTCATCGCACCAGACGACCAATGTATTGACGCTGGCGCTTCCTTTAGCTTGGGTGGCGGTAGCCCCGCTGGCGGCACCTACAGCGGCCCCGGTGTGACCGACAATGGCAACGGCACCTACCAATTCAATCCCGTTGCGGCGGGTATCGGTATCCACACCATCACCTATACCATTACCAACGGCTGTACCGGCTCTGCTTCTGATGTGGTGGAAGTTACGGCGGCCTGTGGTTGCCCTTCGGGCGCCACCACTTATTTTAGCTGTTACGACAACAATGAAGTTGATGTCGTGGCCTTCGAAGTATGCCCCACGGCGGGTAACTATGCCCGGGCTACGATTGACCAGGGCACGTTTACCGACCCGGGCAACACCCTGACGGTCTACCAGGGCCCTAGTGGCTCTGGTACGGGCACGGGTACCGGCACCTTCTTTGGCCCGGCAATGGGCAATCTGGCTGGCAACGTCCTTACCGCTACGGTGGCGGATGATTGCCTGATTTTCGTGACCAACAGCGGCGCTCTCGGAAGTTGTGCCGACGGCAGTGAGCTGCCGCTGGTGGTTTGTGGCACCAGCCTCGACAACCTCCTTACGTTTACAGCCCTGCCCGACCTTTCGGTCAACGCAGGCGTCCAAACGGGCCTCAGTGGTGGTTCTCCTGCGGGAGGGGTCTACAGTGGCCCCGGCGTCATAGACGGTGGCAATGGCACCACTTATTCTTTTAACCCCAATAGATTTGATACGGGGGTTGGTACCTATACCCTGACTTATACCCTCAACGGGGAATCGGTCAGTGATGACGTCGTCGTATTGGATGTTCCAGTACCCGGTTTTGCCAAGGCCTTTTCACCTGCTACCATTGGTCCGGGATCGACCTCAACCCTTACGTTTACCATCAACAATACAGGCTCCAGTTTTTCGCTGAACGACCTGGCTTTCGTCGACAATTTGCCAGCGGGCATGACCATTGCTGCCGCCCCCAACGTGGTGAGTACGTGCGGAATTAATACGGCGGGTATTTCGGCACTTCCCGGCGGCACCACCATCAGCCTGGTGGATGGGGCTGTAGGGACCAACAGCACCTGCACCATTTCGGTAAATGTAACGAGCAGTACGCCCGGAAGCCATGTGAATACCACGGGTGACCTGACTTCCTTTGCGGGAAATAGTGGCCCTGCCATCGCTATTTTGACGGTTGCTACGGACCGCCCGGGCTTTTCCAAAAGCTTCAGCCCGGCCAGTATTAATCTGGGCGAGCGCAGCACCCTGACGTTTACCATCGACAATACCGCGAATGCAGGCAATATGAATAGCTTGAATTTTACGGATAACCTACCGGCCGGGATGCAAGTAGCAACTCCAGCCAACCCGGTGGTAAGTTGCACCGGCGGAACGGTAACTGCAGTGCCAGGTTCCAGCGTTATAACTTACGACTATCCAGTTACCCTTCCCGCCCTGGCGGCGGGGGCAAGTTGTACCGTTAGCGTGGATGTCATTGGAACAGCATTTGGTGACCTGAACAATGTGTCGGGAGAATTATCTGGTTTAAACGCTAGTTTTCAAACCGTATCCAGTGGCAAAGCCGCAGCTACCTTATCCGTCAACAATCCAGAAGGGATATTCATTCAAAAAAGGTTTGTCACCAACCCTGCTGCTCCCGGTGGCACAACGGAACTGGAATTTACCATTACCAACCTTGACCGGAATTTTGCAGCCACTAATATCACCTTTACCGATGATTTGAATGCCGTTTTGGCGGGTCTGGTCGCAACGGGTACCCCTTTAAATGATGTTTGCGGGATGGGCTCGGTATTGTCTGGAACTTCCCTGCTGACTTTATCGGGAGGAAATCTTGCCCCAAATAGCTCCTGTACCTTTAGCGTGCCCCTGCAAATACCAGCCGGAGCTGCTTTAGGCACCTACACCAATACGACCAGCGCCATTACGGCGGATATTGGGGGCACGGGCGTAGTCGGTAATCAAGCCACGGCGGAGTTGTTTATTGCCAATGTGCCGACCTTCACCAAGACTTTCCTCAACGATCCAATTCCTGCCGGAGGGACAACTACTTTAGAATTTACCATTACCAATACCAGCACTACTTCGGCCCTTACCAATGTGTCGTTTTCCGATGTTATCGATAATTTTATTAGTGGTGCTCTGGTAAGTAATTTGCCAGCCCCCGGTTCTTGTGGTGCAGGTTCAACCTTTTTTCTAAGTACTATAGGGGCTCTTAATGCCTTCAATATGTCTGGTGGGAACCTTGCTGCGGGCGCGTCTTGTACCTTTACCTTAGACTTTACGCCCCCCGTAAATACCCCCGCCGGGGTCTACACCAATACCACCAGCTACCTGTCCGGAACCGTTGATGGGGGGGCGATTCAAGCCAATCCAGCTACGGACAACCTGACCGTGTTGGCGGTACCGCGGTTGGCCAAATCGTTTACCAATGATCCGGTAAATGCCGGGGATCTCGTCGATTTGGAATTTACCATTTCCTACGATGAGTTTGCCAGCGGAGATGCGACGAATGTTTCTTTTACAGATGACCTAAATGCGGTAATCCCCGGTCTGGCTGCGGAAGGTTTACCTATCATGAATGTTTGTGGGACCGGATCCATAACGGGCACGACCAACTTGACGTTTTCCGGAGGAACACTTGCTCCTGGCGATGTGTGTACCTTCTCCGTTCCGGTTCGGATACCGATGGGTACTTCACCTGGCAGTTACCTCAATACGACCGGTGCTTTGACGGCTACCGTAGGCGGACAATCCGCTACGGGTAATGTGGCTACGAATAATCTCTTAGTGGGTGGCCTGACCCTCACCAAAGAATTTATCGACGATCCGGTCATTCCTGGTGGTACAGCGACTTTGCGGTTCACCATTGACAATACGACGACCTTTGCTGCGACTAGTATTGTTTTTACCGATAACCTGAGCGCTGTGCTGCCAGGGTTAGCGGCGGTGGCCCCGTTACCTACTCCTTCCTGCGGCGGGAGTCTTTCAGGAACCACTTTTCTTGTTTATTCAGGTGGATCCCTACCCGCGGGGACTTCCTGTACCTTTGATGTGTCCGTTCAGGTGCCCGCAAATGCTACAGCGGGTACCTATAACAATATAACTTCTAATTTAGCGGCGACCTTAAATGGCGCTTCGGTAATTGCTCCTCCAGCCAATGCTGATTTGGTGGTCGAAAGTAACCTGATTAGTTTAACCAAAAGCTTTACCGATGATCCGGTAGTCCCCGGTGATCCGGTGACGGTGGAATATACCCTTACCAACCTGGATCCGGACAATCCGATCACCGATATTGCCTTTACCAATGATTTTGCGGCTGCGCTTGCCGGACTGACCATTTCAAGTGTCGGAACCAATGACTGTAGCGCCACCGTAGCTGGCGTAGGCACCGGTATGCTCACGGTCACCGGAGGAAGTTTGGCCGCGGGTGGCTCCTGTACCATTAGCCTTACCCTGCAGACGCCTGCCTCGGCGCCCTACGGCGGTGTTTACCCCTGCTCGACGAGTGCTGTGACGGGTATATTAGGTGGATTAGCGGTTATGGGCGATCCCGCTACGGATGATTTGAACTTTGAATCTTTGTTGTTCTCAAAATCCTTTAGTGGCCCCGTTGCACCCGGCGGTACGACGACCCTGACGTTTACCCTGCAAAATGCAGACCCTGTCAATACCCTCACCAGTATCAGTTTTTCCGATGACCTGGATGCCATGATTCCCGGAATGGTAGCGACCAACCTGCCCCTGAGTGGGGTCTGTGGTGCTCAGTCGGCGCTGATGGGAACCTCGGTTATTTCCCTGGGAAGAGGAGAATTGGGCCCTGGCCAAAGTTGCACTTTTGACGTAATGGTTAGGGTGCCCTGTGCCACTGGTTCCGGTACTTACCTCAATACGACCAGCCCAATTACCTACGACCGTAACGCAACGACAGGTCTGGTTGCCCCAGCCACGGCTACCTTAATGGTGACGGACGGCACTTTGGTGACCTTTACTGCGCCCGCCGATTTGTGCGTAGATGCGGGCTTGCAGACGGGCCTGAGTGGTGGCCTGCCCGCCGCAGGTACGGAGCCCGGTGACCTGGGTCTTTACGCTGGCCCCGGGGTGATCGACAACAACGATGGTACCTACAGCTTTGACCCGAACGGCATGGCTACTGGTGCTGGTACTTACCTGATCACCTACACCTACACGGATGGCAACGGCTGTTCGGCAAGTGCTACGGATGATATTCAAGTGTTTGCCCTACCGACGGTGACCTTCGCGGCTCCCGCCGATTTGTGCGTAGATGCGGGCTTGCAGACGGGCCTGAGTGGTGGCCTGCCCGCCGCAGGTACGGAGCCCGGTGACCTGGGGGTTTACGCTGGCCCCGGGGTGATCGACAACAACGATGGTACCTACAGCTTTGACCCGAACGCCATGGCTACCGGTGCTGGTACCTACCTGATTTCCTATACCTACACGGATGGCAACGGCTGTTCGGCAACGGCTACGGATGATATTCAAGTGTTTGCCCTACCGACGGTAACCTTCGCGGCTCCCGCCGATTTGTGCGTAGATGCGGGTGTGCAGACTGGCCTGAGTGGTGGCCTGCCCGCCGCAGGTACGGAGCCCGGCGACTTGGGGGTTTACGCTGGCCCCGGGGTGATCGACAACAACGATGGCACCTACAGCTTTGACCCGAACGGCATGGCTACCGGTGCGGGTACCTACCAGGTTACCTATACCTATACGGATGGCAATGGCTGTTCGGCAACTGCTACGGGTGAGGTGGAAGTCTTCAACTGTCAATTCGAGGCCACCGATCCCTGTAATTGCCTGGATAATGCGACGGTCCTCGATCTCGATGCAGGTACCGGTGGGGATGACGGACAGTTTAGTGAAGTGGTGTCTATTGCTAATGCCGCGGGCACGCTACCTTCCGGTCAGACCTGGACGGTCGTATTCGCTACGGGTGCATTTGACGCTTTTAACGTACCCGCCGTCGGTACGCAGAGCGCAGGGGTACCGGTAGCCACGGACGGTTCGGTCACCATGTCCTACAACGCTAATGCGGGTACTTACGAACTGCCCTTTGTGCACGTGGACGCACTGGGATATAGTATGACGGTGGAAGGCCCCTTTGCGGCCGGCAATCCGGCTAACGCAACGCTAACCATTGCCAATAATTGCCAATACCCCAATCCGGTCTTCGATCCGGCTTTGCCTGCTTCGGTTCGCGATTCCGATCCGATCATCACCTTAGGTGGTACCGATACGAACGGAAATGGCGCCACTGGTGTCACCTTCACCATTGATGGGATTCCCCAAACGGAATTTGATCCATCCATTTACGCGGAAGGTGATCACCTCGTCGTCATGACCTTTGACGGTGCTGCTGATGCGAATGGTGGTATTTCGCCAGATGGCGGTACGACTCCCGCTGCTCCAGGCTGTACGCAAACGGTGCAACAGGTCGTTGCGGTGGTCGTATGTGATCCGCCCGTGCTGACTTGTCCTGCCAACAACTTTGGTTTACCCACGGGATGCAACCCTATGGTTCCTGAACCGGCGATGACCTTTAATATAGCAGGTGGGACTACGCCTGATCCAGCCTTGCCAACGGTATCTGCTGATCCTTGTTTCCCACTAGTCTTGACCTCTAATGATGTGATGAGTGATGTAGGTTGTACCCGTACCGTTACGCGTACTTACACCATTACCGATGGTAGAGGCCAGAGCGCTTCGTGTGATCAGACCTTCGTTTTCACGGCAGATACCCAAGGCCCCACCGTCACCTGTACCGAATACACCGGTACCTTCGAAGGTTGCCCGACGCCAATTGGCCCCAACACCCCGGACGGGGTATGGATAGCCATCGGCACGGACGGCGGCTTCACCGCTGCGGCGGGTGGTACGTTCACCATCCCCGTCGACCTGACGGCCTGCGTAGTCGACAACTGCTCGGATTTGGCTAACCTGGAATTCACCTTGTCTGCTTCCCGTGAAGAAGGCCGGACAGCCTGTACGGTCACCATCGTGAATGAGTTCTCAATCCGCGACGAGTGTGGCAACGTGGCAGCCCAACGGGTCATCACCCGCCACACCATTGAAGATACGACCCCGCCGATGATCACCTGCCCGGCAGATGTGACCATCGAGTGCGACGAAGACAGCAGCCCCGCCAATACCGGCATGGCTACCGGTACGGATGCCTGCGGTGCTCCGATGATCACCTTTGCCGATGTCGTCACGCCCGGCACCTGCCCGCAACGAAGCACGATCGCGCGCACCTGGACGGCTACGGACGCTTGTGGTCTGGCGACCACCTGCGTGCAGATGATCACCATCCAGGACACCCAAGCCCCCACCGTCACCTGTACCGAATACACCGGTACCTTCGAAGGTTGCCCGACGGCAATTGGCCCCAATACCCCGGACAACGTATGGATCGCGGTTGGTGCCGACGGCGGCTTCACCGCTGCGGCGGGTGGCACGTTCACCATCCCCGTCGACCTGACGGCCTGCGTAGTCGACAACTGCTCGGATTTGGCTAATCTGGAATTCACCTTGTCTGCTTCCCGTGAAGAAGGCCGGACAGCCTGTACGGTCACCATCGTGAATGAGTTCTCAATCCGCGACGAGTGTGGCAACGTGGCAGCCCAACGGGTCATCACCCGCCACACCATTGAAGATACGACCCCGCCGATGATCACCTGCCCGGCAGATGTGACCATCGAGTGTGACGAAGACAGCAGCCCCGCCAACACCGGCATGGCTACGGGTACGGATGCCTGCGGTAATCCTGCGATCACCTTTGCGGACGTGATCACGCCGACCGCCTGCCCCCAGGAATACACCATTGCCCGCACGTGGACGGCTACGGACGCTTGTGGTCTGGCGACGACTTGCGTACAAACCATCACCGTCGAAGATACCACGGCTCCCGAGCCCGTGTGCAACACCATCCGCATCTTCCTGAGCGCGGCTGGCCAGTACACCCTGACCCAGGCCAATATCGACGCGATTGCGCTAGGTAGCACCGACAACTGTGACGTGAACTTCACCTACAGCGTAGACCAGACCTTCTTCGACTGCTCCGACATCGACCTGGCCATTGGCGCCATCGGTGGTGCAGAAATAGAACTGACGGTGGTCGACTGCGCCGGCAACGACGCCAGCTGTACGGCCATCGTGGAGATCGACGATGCAGCGGTGCCCTTCGACTTCGGTTGCATCGGCGACCTGAACGTGACCCTCGGCCCCGACTGTTCGGCGCTGATTACCCCCGACATGGTGGTGACCGGCTTCGACGACTGTATCGACAGCTACAACCTGCGGGTAGATGGCACCGACTCCGACCGCGTACAGGGCTGTGGCCCCCACACCTACCTGATCGAGATGATCGAAGACGGCCAGATCGTCTACACCTGCTGGGGCAACATCCTGGCGGAAGACAAGACCGACCCCGTGGTGGTTTGCCCCGCACCCGTAAGCAGCATCACCCGCAACTACGCGGCGCAGGTAGCTACCGGTACGCTGGCAGTCACTGATGCCTCATTGAACTTCCAGAACTACAGCTGTTTGTCGGAAGTGAATATCCTGGCTGGCGTACACAACTACGACCTGGTGACCTTCACCACGCCCGCATTGCCAAACATGGATATCTACACCATCCTGGTGGAGAACAACTTCGCTGGTGCCTTCTTCACCGACGCTGGCCTGTATCTCTTCCAGGGCGCCTTCAATCCGGCCAACCCTTGTGAGAATATCATCGGCAGCGCCGACGACTCGTTTGTGCCCGGGGTGCCCGATCCGTTTGATCCAGCCCTGCGCCTGAGCCTGCCGCTGCCTCCGAACACGACTTACACGCTGTTGATTACGAACTACGATGCCGCGGCCCTGGGCAACTGGACGGCCAGCATCTACACCGATAACGGTACCCAGGTGGGTGGGGGCAACTTCGCCGCTACGACGATCACCGATACCCGCGACCTGGTTTGTGACGACCTCAACGGTATCCGCTTCACCTCGCCCCGCAACTGGATCGTGAACGCCGACGGTATGCTCGACGCGATCGCTACGCGCAACACCTTCTTCGGTGGCAGCCAGACGGCGCTGAACGAATTCCTCGCCAAGTTGAGCCTGACGGGTATTCCCGTAGCTACGGACAACTGTGGTCCCGTACTGGTGACCCTGACCGACGCAGTAACTACTGCCGGCGACTGTGGCGATGTGACCCTGACGCGGACCATCACGGTGCGCGACCGCTACAACTCGGCCTGTACGGGTGCCCCCCGCACGGACGTGTGTACGCAGGTGATCACCTTCCGCAAGCCGACGATCGACGATATCGTATTCCCACCCTTTACGGTGGCCATCGAGTGTGACGAAGACTTTGCGGTGGATGCCAATGGCAATGTCCACCCCAGCGTAGCTGGCTACCCCTGGATCCGGACGGCTCTTGGCTTCCACAATCTGGCGCAGAGCTACTGCAACGTGGGCGCTTCTTACTCCGACGAGCCCCGGATTTCGGTCTGCGAAGGCACCTACAAGTTCCGCCGCGAGTGGAACCTCATCGACTGGTGTAACCCCGGTAGCTCGCTGATCCTGAACCAACTGGTGAAAGTCGGTGACTTCACCGGTCCCACACTGAGCGGTGTACCTGCTGCGGCCATCGTATCGACCTCGCCCTTTGCTTGTGTCGCCAACTATGCCATTCCGGTACCGGTGGTATCCGACGGCAACGGTTGTTCAACTGCTGGTCCTACGACCTATACCATCACCCAAGGTGGTGTATACGTAGCCAATGGCAACATCGTCGGTGCACCAGTGGTGCAACTGCCCATCGGGGTGTACACGGTAACCCTGTGTGCGGCTGATGCCTGTGGCAACGAAACCTGCCAGGACTATACGGTCACGGTACGCGACCTGATCCAGCCAACGGCTGCTTGTGACGACCAACTGAACGTATCAATTGGTGGTGGCGACACGGCCAACGGTATCGAAGGTATCGCCCGCATCTTTGCGGCTGACGTGGACGAAGGCTCTAACGACAACTGTGGTCCGGTGACCCTCGAAGTACGCCGCAACTACTGGCGCAACAACACCTGTGACGCCAGCGCCAGCCGCTTCAGCCCATGGGGTGACGCTATTGATTTCTACTGCTGTGATATCGCCAACGAGATCACGATCGAACTGCGCGTAACGGACGTGGCTGGCAATGTGAACACTTGCTGGATGGTGGTAACGCCCGAAGACAAGCTGAACCCATTCTGCTACGCTCCTGCTCCCGTCACGCTGACTTGTGCTGCACTGCCCCTGACGTTCCCCGGTAACCTTACCGAGGCTTACGCCAACGACTTTGCCGCTACGTCTGCCATGATGGATGCCCTGTTTGGTGGTGCTTCTGGCACGGACAACTGTGCGGTGGATACCATCGTAGAGCGCACGCCTAACCTGCAGGTGAACGAATGTGGCTGGGGTACGATTACCCGCCGCTTCGAAGCCTGGCAAGTACGCCCCGAAGGCGATGTGAACGGCAACGGCCGCATCGACCTGAACGAAGTATTCCGTTCGACGAACACTTGCAGCCAGCTGATCACGATCACCGAACTGCACGATTTCTGGATCGCCTTCCCTGAGGATGCGGACGCCGACTGTGGTGACCCGACGATCCCCGAGATCGAAACGGCAGCCATTGGCTGTGATGTGTTGGCGATCAACACGGGTACGCCAGTACGCTTTAGCGCTACGGGTGACGAATGTTACAAGTTGAGCATCACTTACGACGTGATCAACTGGTGTGTATGGGACGGTGAGTACACCGGCTACGTACTGCCCCGCATCACGGAAGAC